>ULJB01001652.1_pt1 | contig 35287 bp, 35 predicted proteins | sample 1950771 | NCBI WGS metagenome assembly ULJB01 (sample SAMEA4835461, study PRJEB28245) | human gut metagenome | biome: gut microbiome; material: fecal sample | place: Denmark | collected 2008
GCTGACTGCATTTAAGAAAACCTATTCCGTTTTAACTCAGGCATATTTGCGAGCATCAGAGGATTACGGTACTGCTAATACATGGTGTGCCGAGAAAAATAGAGAATGTGCCAAAACCTATTTTAATATTTTATCTCCTTATTTAAATATTAGTGAGGTATGGGGCTATGAAAGACCGAGTATTTTTAATAAAACATCTTATCGTGATTTAGATGGAAGTGGTATGGGTACTAACGATATTTTTACAAAAGATTATTATAAGTTTGCATTAAGTGACGGTACAATAATCGGTATATCTGATATTAGTTCACAAGATATCAATTCTGCACTTTTACATGTTGATATAAATGGCTTTAGAGGGCCAAATCAACTTGGAAAAGATATTTTCTATTTTTCTTTAATACGCCGTGATGATACCCCTGTAATCGGCGGTTATTCATTGTGGTGGGTAGCCGATAATCCGTGTACTACTGAAAAGGGCAGTGGCTGGTGGCGTGGCGGGGGTTGTTCTTTATGGATAATAGCAACGGGTAATATGGATTATCTGCATAGAGATTTAACTACTGATGAGTGGAGAAAGGCAGTACAAAATCTGCTTTTGGATTTGCATAAAGATTCTCTTGACTAAATATTTTATTGCTTCTTCAGGCTAAATATGCTACAATCAGGTTATGAAACATAGTATTCCTATTATTGTTATATCTGAGCAAACTTATACTGTAGAACTTTTGAAACGGTTTATTCAAAATAGCAGCGATAAGTTTTCCTTTTTTGCTGATACTGCAGATTTTTCAAAAGCTTATAATGCTGTTAAGGAACTTCAAAAAGTTCTTGTGATTGCAGATATTTCTGATTATCAGGAGCAGGCATTGAATTTTGTTTCAAAATTGGTCTCAGAATTTAAAGACTGCAGGGTTGTAGTCATTTCAGACAAACCTGATGTTGATATTGTTATAAGGGCAATGCGAGTAGGAGCTTTTGATTTCCTTTCTCAACCTGTTATTCAAAATGAATTTGAAGAAGTTCTAAACAAAACTTATAATGATTTAACTGGTATTGTGCCTAAAAGGTCAAAATGCCGCGTGATTACGGTTTATTCAAATAAAGGAGGTGTCGGCAAAACTTCGATTGCCTCTAATTTAGCTGTTGAATTGGCCAAAATTACAAAAGAAAATGTTGCGCTTATTGATTTGAATTTTCAGCTCGGAGATGTTACAACTTTTTTGGATTTAAAGCCGTCTTTCAACATTTCTTATATGCTTCAAAATCTGGATAAGATAAATGAAGATTTTCTGCTTTCAACTCTTGAAAAATATAAAGATACAAGCTTATATGTGCTTGCGGATCCTCCTTATTTCAAGCAGGCAGATTATTTTTCTGATGCAGATATAACAAAACTTTTTAATATTCTGAGAGATACATTTTCTTATGTGGTTGTTGATACCTCTGGAGGTTTTGACAGTAAGGCATTGACAGCGCTTGAAAATTCGGATCTGATATTTTTTGTAACTATTGTTAATCTGCCGGCTGTAAGAAATTGTCAGCGTTGTCTGGAGTTGTTTGCAAAACTCGGTTTTAGTGATGAAAAAGTGCAGATTCTAATTAATCGTTACATGGAAAATGATGAGATAAAAGCAGAGGATGTAGAAGAAGTAATCGGTAAAAACATATACTGGAAGATACCAAATAATTATTTTACAATGATGGCATCAATAAATAAAGGTGTTCCTGTTTGTGATGTAAATCAGGATTCTAATGTTGCGCAGAGTTATAAAAATTTGGCTTTGATGGTATCTGATACTGTTTACCGCCAAAAATTCAGCAAAAATTCAGGAAAGGTATAAGAAAGTGCTGCAAAACAGTAAGCTGAGCTCAAGATTTAAAAAAGATAAATTAAAAGAGAATTCATTAAAAAAATTACCCGAAAAATTTGTGCTGGCAAAAACTTTAGAAAAAAATGCCGTAAAGACGGAGATTGCACCTGAAATTAATGCAGATGATTCTTATGAGAATATTCAGCCGGAAATTTCCGATTTATTTGATGAAGATGTATTAAAACAAGCTTTACTTGAAAAAATCGATTCAATTCCTGTATGGTTTGAGTATACTCCCCAAAAGCAAAAAGATTTGATTAAAAGTTTTGTTGAAAATAAATTGTCAGTTGAAAATGTTTTTTTAGAACAAGAGCAAAAAGAGGCGCTGATAGATAAACTTTTTACCTCAATTATGGGGTTTGGACCTCTTGATTATTTGATTGCGCAGAATAATGTTGATGCTGTTTTTGTTAACGGTACAAAAAGCGTTTATATTGAAATTGCAGGCAAAGTTTTAAATACAGAAATGTCTCTTAATGATATGCAGATGAATTTTATAATAAACAATATTTCAAATATGTCAGGTGTGTCTATAGATGAATCAAAAAGTATATGGAATGTTAAAGTAAATAATTTGTATATTACAGTTATTACTCCTGCGTTTTCTCAGTGCGGCTTTAATATTTCTATAAGAAAAATCCTGCCCTGTTCAATAGATAGCTTGATTGAAAGAAATATGGTGTCAAAAGAAATATTTGACTTCCTTGTATCTGTGATTGATTCTAAGAAAAATATTGTTATATCAGGCGACATAAATTCAGGTAAAACAACTCTTTTAGACACATTAATAAATACTGCGCTTTTAAACAAACGTGCTGCAATTTTTGAAAATCAGCCGGAACTTTCTGTATGTTCGGATACATTTATGAAATTTTCAGCAGACAGAAAAAATGATGATTTTCAGGTACTTGTTTCAAATGTTCTAAAAATGATGCCCGAGTATATAATTGCAGATTTTAATTCGCCTGTTCCCGAGATATCGGAAGCTAACGGGGTGATTTTTACATTGAGGGCTTCTTCTGTTGAATCTGCGCTTACAAAACTCGTTTCCGGTTTTTTACGCTATGATAATTCTTCCGAAAAATATGCAAAACTGAAAGTTTATACTGATTATGACTATATAGTGCAAATTAACCGCTGTAATGATGGTGTCAAGCGCATAATTTCAATTGTAGAGCTTAAGCCTGCAAGAACATCTGCTTTGTCTGTTAAAGTTATTGCTAAATTTGTTGACGGTAGTTATATCAGCGAGATTCCTCAGCCTTTGACTTCAATTCGTGCTGAATCTTTAATCTCTCAAGCAGGTTCGATGTCTGCGCGTTTTGTTGAACAAAAACAGGTTTAGGAACGTTCATTGTATTAAAAATATTTTTAATTCTCGACTGGTTTACAAAACCTGAACTTATTTGATCAATACCCGGGTTTATGTATTTTTTCATAATTTGTTTATCTACAAAATTGTTAACAGGATTTGCAAATAAAAACAGGGCTGTAAAACCGCCCAGCGTTTTGAGGAGTTTATTTTTGAAAATAAGCGAATTCTGATATTCCTTAAGTGCGTTGCGTGTAGCCTGATATGAATAGTCGCTTTCCTTATACATTTCTTTCATTTTGGGTAAAATTGCATTATATTTTTTGTATATTTTTGCAGGAACATGTTTTTTATCGTTATTTTTTAGAGCTGTCATTATTTCAAAAGTTTTTTTTGCATTTTTTTCTGCAAAAGCATAAATTTTATTTTTGTCATTAACCAGCAGAGCGTACCTTGTTGTAAAAAATTTATTATATAAGCGCTTAAATATATTTATAGTTCGTTTTTCGTTGTTGCGTGCATTTATTTTATTGTCAAGAGTTGTTAGAATTGTATCTTGAAAATGACTGTAGCTGTCAAGAGATGTGCCGTGCGCCTGTTCGATAACGCTTTTTGTATGTTTATATATTGCATCTTTCGCGTTTCCGCTTATTCCGGATTTGTCAATTTTCCCGAGCGGCGAGACCATGCACTGCACTGCGAAGATAAGTACAGGGAGTGCTATTAAAGATGTAAGGCCTTGAAATATTGTGCGTTTTAAAGCCCTTTTGGCACTTGGATTGTAATTATCTTTATCGTTTTTGTATTTGTCATAAATATCCGCACCGAGGTACATAAATGTCGGAGCCCACAGTGCAGCACCTAATTTGGGTGCAATTTCGGAAATTGCCGTACCGATTTCGTTAGAATATGACATTAAAACAGGTATTGTCCTGTTAAGAGGGTCATGATATTTCGTGTTTTGTGTCTTAGTATCTGTAGGGTTTATCAATATTTTATTTCCATTTTTGTACTTTTATATATAATCCTCTAAAAAAAAATTTTTGCTACTATTTATTCTTCAGGTATAATTTTGTTATGGAAAACAGATTTAAAATATGTTCAAAATACAAGCCTGCGGGAGATCAGCCAAAAGCGATAGATGAGCTTGTAAAAGGTATTGAACAAGGAGATGATGCTCAGACTCTTCTCGGAATTACGGGCTCAGGCAAAACTTTTACTATTGCAAATGTTATAGAAAGAGTTCAGAAGCCTACGCTAATTATTGCGCATAATAAAACTCTTGCAGCGCAGTTATATAATGAATTTAAAGAGCTTTTTCCCGAAAATGCCGTTGAATATTTTATAAGCTACTATGATTACTATCAGCCTGAGGCATATATTCCGCGTACTGATACTTTTATTGAAAAATCGGCATCTATCAACGAAGAAATAGACAGGCTGCGGCATAATGCAACAAGGTGTCTTTATGAACGGAATGACGTCATTATTGTTGCCTCTGTAAGTTGTATTTATGGTCTCGGTCTTCCTGAAAATTACTTTAAAGGTTCGGTTGAACTGAATGTCGGCGATGAAGTCGCACGCGATGACTTGTTAAAACATCTTGTAAGCGTACAGTATTCCCGTAATGATCTTGTTCTTGAGCGCTCTACATTTCGTGCGAGAGGTGATATTGTAGAAATTATGCCGGCGTATGAAAAAATTATTACGAGAATTTATTTTTTCGGAGATGAAATTGAAAAAATAGTAAGAATTGATAATGTAACCGGAGAAATTCTTGAAACTCCGAAGAAAGTTGTTATTTATCCTGCCGTTCATTATCTTTCTTATGATGAAAATGTTGATGAAACTATTAAATTGATACAAGCTGAACTTGAAAGCAGGCTGGTTGAACTTCATAATGAAAATAAACTGGTTGAAGCTCAGAGGCTGGAACAGCGCGTTAAATACGATATCGAAATGATAAAAGAAATGGGCTACTGTTCCGGTATAGAAAATTATTCGCGAATAATTGAGCGGCGTCCGCAGGGTTCTGCTCCGGCAACTCTTCTTGATTATTTCAGGGGTGATTTTTTAACCGTAATTGACGAATCTCATGTTACCTTGCCCCAGCTGAAAGGGATGTATCATGGCGATTCATCAAGAAAAAATACATTAATAGAGTATGGATTCAGGCTGCCATGTGCACGAGATAACAGACCTTTGAAAAATGAAGAATTTTTTAAAAAGGTTCATCAGAAAATCTATATTTCAGCAACACCTGGAGATTTTGAGCGGAAAACATCTGCTCAGTTAGTTGAACAGATTATCAGACCGACAGGGCTTGTTGATCCGAAAATTTCTGTACGTCCCATCGAATCCCAGATCAATGATCTTAAAGAAGAAATTAAAAAGCGTGCCGAAAAAGACGAGCGCGTACTGATTACTACTTTGACAAAGCGTATGGCTGAAGATTTGACTGATTTCTTTGTTCAGGAAGGAATTAAGGTAAGATATCTGCACAGCGAAATACAATCTCTTGAGCGCGTTGAAATATTGAGAGATTTGAGACTCGGTGAATTTGATGTTTTAATAGGGGTAAACCTTTTAAGAGAAGGACTTGATATTCCTGAAGTATCCCTTGTCGCAATCATGGATGCTGACAAGGAAGGTTTTTTACGCTCCGAAACGAGTTTAATTCAGACAATAGGCCGTGCAGCAAGAAATGCATGCGGTGAAGTTATTATGTATGCTGATAGAATAACGGAGTCAATGGAAAAAGCAATTTCCGAAACCGAGCGCAGACGCAAAATCCAGCTTGATTACAATAAAAAATACGGTATTATCCCTCAGACCATTAAAAAGCCGATTGAAAATAATCTGCTTTCTCTTGTTGCAAGCTACAGAGATCTTGAAGATATTGTCGCAGAAGAAATGGTCGATATGGGGATTGATAAAAAAGATTTGCCAAAACTTATCGACAAACTTGAAAAAGATATGCATAAAGCGGCAAAAATTCTTGACTTTGAGCGCGCTGCAGAAATAAGAGATAAATTGAAAAAAATGCGTGAAATGCTTAATGGTTAAATAATTTTATCTTCGTTTTCTTTTACCGCAATCGTTTCGTATCCAACCTGTGCAAGATAATGACCGCACATTGCAAGATTAAATATTAAAACCATACTCCAGTAAAATGTTGCAATAGGATGCGGAATTCCGAAAAATACCCATACAATATACGTTACGGGGGCTATGAGTATTGCATCTGCAATGGCAACCTGCGGAATCATAAATATTATCGCAATCATTATGTCCATGCTTGATTCAGAAATAGTTTTCAGATTGTATGCATCCGCAATTTTAAATGTTTTAGCATAACAAAGGTAACCTGTGAGCATCATTGAACCGAAAACTCCCCAGACAATACACTTAAAAACAAGCAGTGTATTAGGTTCCGTCATATAATTTACGAGTATATTGTTAACAAAGACTGCAAGCCAGCAATTTACCGCAATTAAAGGACCGAGAGCAACTGCTCCTTTTATGCCTGCCCAGAAAATCCTAAAAATATTAAATGACGGCAAAATATGATCTTTACCATTTCTTACATTTTTTGTGCATTCTATTAAAAATCCGAAAAGAAGAAGAAAAGTTACGGCACCAGCTGCCCAAAATGCTGAAAGCCCGTTTTTTTCAGTATTTGTATATAATACGGTACAAAAGTATACAGGTATAGCAAATAAAATGTATTTTGTTAAGGCGTTGTCATCCTGAACAGCTTCTTCAAAAGCGTCTTTAATAGATGCCATACTTTTATTCCCTCTCTATTCTTTAACTTTAATATAACACGGTATAAATGAAAAAACAAGAATATTTTACGGCAGTACTACCGTGAATTTGCTGCCTTCTTTGTATACGCTTTCTGCAGTTATTGTACCTTTATGCATTTTAACAAATTCCTGTGCAATAGCAAGTCCGAGTCCTGTAGAATTAGCTTTTGCTTCAGCCTGTTCAAATGTTTTAAATATCTTTTTTAAATCTTTTTTTTCAATCCCGATCCCGTTATCTTCAACTGTAATAATAGTACGACCGTTATTTTGACTGCATTCCAATATAATTCGCCCATTTGCAGGCGTATATTTAATGGCATTGCTCAAAAGGTTTAAGAGTATCTGTTGAAACTTCTGGTAATCCGCAGTTATTTCAAAATTGCAGATATTCTTTTTTAAATCTAAATTTTTCTTTATTATTAAAGGATTTATAAGATTAATAACTTCCTGAATGCAATCTAAAGTGTAAAATTTTTGCATGTTCAGTTTCATAGCTTTTGCTTCAATTTTGGAGATGTCCAATATTTCATTTACCATTTCAAGAAGCCTTAATGACGAAATTTTTATGTCATTTACGTACTCTTTTTGTTTATTATTCAGCTTTCCCGTAAATTCGTTTCCTAAAATTTCCGAAAATCCGAGTATTGAATTTATAGGCGTTCTGAGTTCATGTGATATATGAGAGATAAATTTTGTTTTAGCTTCTTGTGAAGCTTTAATTTTTTTTGTATCTTTATGAATTTTTGAAAATCCCTGCTGGATTGCCTCTATCTGTATTTTTGAAATCTTGGAGATTTCGCAGTCTTTTATAATATCTGAAATTACAGATGCGCAGGTTTTGAATAATTTTTTGTCATTGTTGCTGAAAACATTTCCTGCTATAACAATTTGACCATAGCAGGTATTTTTGAAAAATAAGTTTTCGCATAAATATGAACCGGAAGATTTTATATCCATGGAGTCTGTATTAAAAAGATACTCAGGTTTTTCCGAGTTCGTCAGATTTATATACCCTGCATCAAAGTCTATAATTTGATTTAGAATTTCGAAAATATTTTTTTCAAAATTCTCATCCGTCTTAATTTTATAAAATTCAGGTATTTTTTCAACGGCATTTTCAAAACAGTTCAATTTTTACTCCAGATCAGATTTATCCATATAACCTATATATTTTAAATTTCTGTAAAGCCCGTCATAATCAAGACCGTACCCGATAAGAAATTTATCATCAACTTCAAATCCGTAGTAATCCGGATCAACTTCGGTCAGCCTTGTTGCTTTTTTATCAAGAAGCGAACAAAATTTTGTTGATTTTGTATGAAAATTGCAGCTGATAAAATCAAGAAGAAATTTAGCAGTTAATCCTGTATCAACGATATCTTCTATAATTAAAACATTTTTACCGTTAATATCAGGAAGATCTATGTTTACGGCGTTCACTTTTCCTGAAGTTGAAGTGCCTCCGTTGTAGCTTGAAAGCCTTATAAATTCCATCTTTAACGGCATATTAAGATGTTTGACAAGATCCACCGTGAACATTACAGCGCCTTTTAGAACACAAATAGCAATAACTTCTTCCTGCCCGTAAAATTTATTTAATTCATCAGCTATCTCTTTAATTCTAGATTGAATTTGTTTTTCGTCAAAAAGAATTTTTAATTTATTAATGTCCATAACCTAACCTCTCTTTAATGTTAACACATGCGTTGGAGTATTTACAACCTTAATTTTGTCATTCAAACCGACACCTGCGACCCACAAAACTTCATTATCTTTGCACAGAAGTATGAGCTTATCTTTTTTATGCGTCGGAATTTTTTTTTCATTCAGATATTTTTTCAATTTTTGAGTACCTGATATCCCGAGCGGCTGAATTTTGTCGCCGTCTTTTCTATGTCTGAGTGTAAAATCAATATCAGATAAATTTACAAAAGCTTTAAATTCACTGTCCTGCGGAAATGAGTTTATTTCTTCCCCAAAAGGCTCTATCGTAAAGATAAAATCTCCAAATTTATATTCTCCGCAGTGTTTAATATTTATCTGTGATGTGTTTTTTTCTTCTGATGAAATAATTTCGACAATTGAATTATTTACAAAAAGCCATAAATTTTCATTTAATGAAAATTTTTTTCCGGATTTTGAAATTTTATTTTCTTCTATAAATTTTTGTATATTTTCAATTTTTTTGCGGTCGTATTCAATATTATAATCGCAGAGCATTTTATAAATAAGTCTTTTTTGCTCATGAGGCACAGCATTTAGAAGATTTTCAGGAAGATATGAATTAATCAGGCAGTTGTCGTCAACAGCCAGCTCTGAAAGTGAATTAATCGCTCCTGTTACGTTTGGATTTATTTCTTTTAAGAGAGGTATTATTTTATTTCTTATAAGGTTTCTTTTGTATTTCGTATTAAAGTTTGAACTGTCAATATTAGGGGTTAAATTATTATCTTTGATATATTCTTCAATTTCACTTCTTGTAGTTTTTAAAAGCGGTCTGTAAAAGATTCCGCGATGTTCGCTTATACCCTGCAGCCCTATCGTTCCTGTGCCTTTAATAATTCTGTAAAGTACTGTTTCAGCATTGTCGTCAAAATTGTGAGCGGTAAAAACTACATTAGAATTAAACATTTCAGCGCATCTTTTGAAAAAGTCATATCTTGCTTCCCGCGCCGAAGTTTCAGTTTTTTCAACGCTGTCAGACAGAATTTCAGAATAATATTTTATATTTCGAGATTTTACAAAATTTTCACAGTTTTTTGCTTCTTTTAAACTTTCTTCTCCACGCCAGTTGTGGTTGAGGTGAATCGCGGCTATATCTGTTTTGAGTTTATATAAAATATCTAAAAGGCACATTGAATCATATCCGCCTGAAAATGCTACGATAAATGTGCCTGATAAATTATATTTTTCTATAAAATTTTTAACTCTGTCAATAATCAAGCCTGTTGGAATTTTTTTACTCCTTCTTTAATTTCTACGGCATCAACCCCGAGCTGTTCAAGAGCTTTCATTGCAAGTGAATCAGGTTCTGTAGTCAGAGCAAGAAGCATGTGTGCGGATTCTATCTTTTCTTTTTTATCTTTTTTTGCAAGTTCCCATGCCTTTTCAAGAACGCGCTTTGCTCTTTCTGTAAAAATTATTTCCCTGTCATAATATTCGTTGCCGAAACCTATCATATTCTCGACTATTGCTCTTGCATCTTTCATTGTAATTTCTAGTTCTGAAAGCACCTGCCCGCCGATTCCCGTACCTTCTCCGATAATTCCGAGCAAAAACATTTCCGTTCCTACAATGTTGCGCCCGAGCCTTCTTGCTTCCTCTTTTGCAAGTCTTAAAATTGTCAGAGTTTCCGGCATCTGTTTTTCTATCGGCTTTATTATGCTGTGTGCAAGGTCATTATCCTGTACTTTCAATTCTTTAAGGATTTCATAGGCAATACCGCGTTTTGTTTTCAAAAGCCCGAGCACTATATGTTCAGGCAATACAACTGAAGAACCAAGCTCTTTTGCCGTCTGGAGCGCCATATTCATTGTGGTAAAAGCGTTAGGCGTAAATATAATCTGGCGACCTTCGTATTCTGCCTGTCTGGATTGAATTTTTGCCAGTTTTTCTTCAAAGTTTTCACCTGTAACACCGAATTTCTCAAATATTTTTGTTAATTCGGAGTCTTTATCTTCCAGTATAGAAGATAAAATCTGCTCTGTTCCCAAAATTTCATAATTTGAGGTTGAAAGTTTTGCAACAGCGCGTTCAAAAACTTTTTCTGATTCTTTACTGTTGAATATGTTGTCTGTTTCCTGAGCTTTATTTTCCGGTGTTGCATTGTTTTCATCTATTTCGGGATGATAAAGCCGTTTAATCTTTTTCTGGACAAGTTTTTCAAGCAGGTTTTTTGATTTATAGATATCAAATCCCAGATTTTCAAGAATTTTGACATTGTTTGATTTTCTGTCTGAAATTACGGAAAGGAATAAATGTTCGTAAAGAATTGTCTGATGACCTGATTTGTTAGCCAGATCAAGTGTCTTTTTTAATATTTCCTTATATTCAATATCAAACGGCAGAGTAACCGTTTGAACGGTATTTCTCATATTCGAAGATACATACTTTTGAACTTCTTTTTCAAGTTTTTCATGTGTTATATCGTAAGATTTAAAAATTTTTAAGGAAATTCCTTTTGCTTCATCAAAAAGAGCCAGCAGCAGATATTCAGGAGCAACTTTTGAAGCTCCTGCTTCCTTTGCAAGTTTTTGTGATGTGCTTACGACATTTACCGCTTTTTCCGTAAATCTTTCAAACAAAATTTATTCCTCGTCTTCGTCTTCCATGTTTTCAACGTATGCTGCGACTTTTTCGAATTCTTCATCATCGTCAATTGTTTCAAAGAGATATTCTTCACCATCTTTTGATAATCTCATAAGAACAACTTCATCTCCTTCTTCTTCCTCAACAGGAAGTAAAAGAGCATATTCCTGTTCGTCAACTTCAACAATATCGAACAATTCAAATTTAATTACGTTGCCGTTTTCGTCAATAGTTTCAATTATTTGATCTTCATCTGCCATTTTTTATTTTTCCTTTCTTTTTACAAATTTTATTCTAGCATCTTGCAAGGTACTGTTCAAGTATAATACAAGCACTTTCAATATCAACCAGTCCTTTATTTTTTGTAAAGTCTATTTTTTTTGCACGCAAATTCTCTTCTGCCGTGTCTGAGGTTAGTCTTTCATCTTCAAAAATTATTTCAACACCGTGAATTTTTGATGCAAAATCTTTACAATCATCTGCCTGCGCACCCTGACTTCCGTCCATATTGTACGGAATACCGGCTACCAGTTTTTTTACGTTATTTTCTTTTATGATTTTTTGAATTTCTTCAATTGCCTTGTCTTCAGGCTGCCTTTGAATGCATGAATGACCGTTTGCAAGCATTAAAAGATAGTCGCTCAATGCAACTCCTATTCTTTTTGTCCCGATGTCAAGCGCCATTACTTTGTACATTTTATTTTACCCACATATCTTCTATATCTTTTATACGTTCCTTATTTTGCAGTGAAAAGTAGTATTCATATATACTTTTTCTCAAAATATTTTTGAACAATTCTCTTATCAGCTTTTTATCATTATATAAGGAATATAAATTTTGTGCAGATTTTTCATCTTTTGCCAGATGTTTTAAAAGTGCGCAGTTCAATATTCTTTCTTTCCATACAGTGTATTCTTGCGGGAAAAATACTTTTTCAACATTTTCATCAATGAATTGGTCAAAATTTTCTGACGGCAAGTTATTAATATTTTTTAAAAAATCTTCAAATTCATCGCTGTATGTGCTGTTTAAAAACCAGTAATCAGTAAAATCGTATTTTAAAATATCTTCAAACTCTTTTTTTGAAAGTTCTTTCACTTTATATTCAAGTTTCAGCGGTACAGAGTCAATATCTGCGAGAAGTGTACGCCAGCAGATGTATTCATAAGGCATATTGTGTTTTGACAATTTTTCAGCTTTTTCAAGTATAGATTTTAAAATCCCGGGTTCAAGATCAAGTGCTCTTTGTCCCCTGTAAAATCTTTCAATTATTGCATTGCATTCAAATTGAGTTATTTCGTTAAAGCCAAAGCAGTCTCGAATTCCTTTATAGTCATCAATTACAACAGCTACAAACTGAACTTTACCCGATTTATTTATTCTTGATATTATTACGGCCTGATTTCCATGACCGTCAGGATAAGTTATGCAGAATTTATAAGGCTTAGAATTCTTTAATAGGTTTTTATAAAATTCATGTGAATTATCTTCTCTTATTCCGGCAAGTTTTAAAACAGATAGATTTTTCTTAATAGATGAAACAAGATTATCCTGTGCAAATTCAAGCGCGCTGTTTAGGGCATGATATGCAAGCTGTGATTTGGAGTTTCCTAAAATTTCAAGCGCTGTTTTGCCTGTTTGTGTATAAGGCATTGACAAAAATACGGGAACAAGAAGATTTGCAAGCTCATCTTTATCGTAATCGGCTCCGAGAGATTTTAGCAGAACTATTCTGTCATCTTCTCCCAGTGAGCTTAGAAAATCCAGAAAATCAATTTGAACTTCCGGATTTACAATTGCATTATCCAGAATTCTTTTTGTATCTGAATCTATAAGTTCATCAGGGTTATCAAGATATTTGCCGCATTCTTCGTAAGACCAGTCTGTATCGATGTCTCTCAATAAATCAAGCGCAAAAATTTTTGCCTGATTTGAAGTTATGCTGCTTTTTATAATATTCCATAAATGTTCGGTTAATTCGTCTTTTGTGCAGTATCTTAAAAGCAAAAATTTTAAAAGCCCCGCATTATGATTCGTATTATTAATTTCTTTAAATAGCAGTTTTACAATAATTTTTTTGTCATTTTGAGAATCAAGAGTGCGTAAATTTACTGCATAATTTTCAAAATCATTAACCCCTTTTAAAGTCTCAAATATTTTCGCTATTTCTGCCTTTATTTCAAAAGGGTTAAGTCCCCGAGCGTCTATCATTTACGTGCCTTTCCCCAGAAAGCATCCAGTATTGCCTGTGCTTCGGCAGATGGCATTCTGTCGTTTAAAATTAAATACTGTACAGCAATCATTGCGCATTCAGAACATATATTAACACCGGGACCCTGTACCATTTTTAAAACCTGAGTATTCGGCCTTCCGCAAAAACTGCAGTATACAAGATCGTCATCTTTACGTTCGTTGTGTTGCTCTGATGATTTTTCCCGTTTTGCCCCTAATTTAATAACTTTGTCTTCTGACATATTTTAACCTCACATGTTCATATTTGTAACTTTTATTTATACAAATTTGCCAAAAATCTGCAGTTATTTTATAATAAAAATCACAAATAATTTTATGAGGTTGATTATAACATGAAAAAAGCTTTTTTACTAGCAAGTATCTTGTTTATTTCTGTGATTTCAACGGCATGTATAAATAATTTTGCGATACAGGAATTAAACAACAGAGCAAAAGATTTCATGGATAAAGGAGATTACGCATCAGCAATTGAGCGGTTGAAATCCAGTGCGGATTTAGACGGAAGTATTTTTGAAACGCAGTATAATCTTGCTGTCGCTTATACAAAAGCTGAAGATTATGCAAATGCTATTCAGGCTTACAATAATGCGATAAAATTAAATCCGGATTTCCCTGATGCATATTATTCTCTGGCCGTGTGCGAAGAAAATCTGGCAAAAGATATTATTTCAGGTGATGTTATCGTAAATGACGATGATACTATTCAAAAGCCTGATCAATCTTCAGAAACAGCCTCCATCTCAGAGCAGGAAACTGCAGAAAGAACGCTTTCTGAAAACAGCAAGAAAATGCTCACTTCTCTTTTGAGTAATTCAATATCTGATTATAGAATGTATCTTGATAAGAGCGGAACATCAGATGACAGGGCTTATGTTGAGGATAAGGTTAAAGAACTTGAATATATGCTTGCAAAATATACGGTGAAGTAATTATGTTTCAGTCTCCCGGAGATGTTGCATTTAGAATTTTCAGTTTTCCTGTTTATTATTATGGAATTATACTTGCTTTTTCCATTCTCACGGGTGTATATACAGCATATCTGCTTTATAAAAATTTTTATGATGAAATAAATGCAAAAAAGATAATTGATTTTTCTCCTTTTATAATAATTACGGGTATTATAGGCGCAAGATTGTATTATTGCTGTGTAAATTATTCCTATTATATAAATCATCCGCTTGAGATTTTTTATATAAGGCAGGGTGGTTTGTCTATTCATGGAATGATAATTGTCGGAATTTTATCTTTATTTATATTTTCTAAAATTTATAAAATGCCTTTCTTAAAACTTATTGATGTTTTTTTGTGCGGAACTGCTTTAGGGCAGAGTATCGGAAGGTGGGGAAATTTTTTTAATTCAGAAGCTTTCGGTACTCCGACAAATCTCCCATGGAAATTGTATATCCCTGTATCTGACAGACCTCTTCAATATTTAGGATATGAATATTTTCATCCTGCTTTTTTATATGAGAGTATTTTAGATCTGGTTATTTTTATTATTCTCTTGCTTTTATTTAAGAAAGTTTCTAAGCATCCGGGTGTGCTTGCTTGTATTTATTTAATTTTGTATTCACTTGTGAGAATTTTGATAGAACATTTGAGAATTGACAGTGTGCTTAATATTTCAGGTGTTCCTGTTGCACAGATAATGTCTTTGATATTAATTTTAGCAGCGTCAATATTTATGATTTTTATTCTTTATAAAGATAAGGTAGACTGATATTGATTTTTGATGAAGTTTATTTTTTAATTAAGTTATGATAAATAAATTACCCCGAAATAAAAAAGCCCTTTTGTGGTTAAGCGGAGGGCATTTTATAAATGATATTTATACAGGTGTGCTGAATCCTATTATGCCGTTCATTGCGGCGAAAATCGGAATTTCAATGGCTTTTGCAACAATAATACTGACGATTTCTCATATCTTTTCATCACTCTTACAGCCGTTATTCGGATATTTCGCTGATAATATAGTAAAACGCTCTTTTATTTTCTGGGGGTTGATACTTTCGTCAATTTTTATACCGCTCTCTGCTCTGGCACATAACCCGTTTATCCTTATTTTATTTATAATTATCGGAAGTATAGGCTCAAGCCTTTTTCACCCGCAGGCTCTGGGTTTTGCATCGCGATTTGCGGATAAAGAAACTGCCGGAAAAGCTATGGCTATTTTTGTTGCTATGGGAACTTTGGGATATTCATGCGGTCCTGTTGTCTCATCTGCCATAACCCAGTTTCTCGGAATGCCAAAAATGCCTTTGATGACGGTATTAGGCGTTTGCTGGGCATTTTTAATGTTTATATTTGTTCCGAAATTATCCTTAACCGAGCCGATAAAAACAAAAATTAATTTTAAGACAGCTTTCAAAAGAATTTTAACTAACAGAAAATTAAATATTTTAAATGTTATAGCTATGCTGAAAACAATGATTATGTCTGCATGTTTTATTCTTTTACCTTTTTTGTGGAAAAGCATGGGGTATAAGCCTTTTTATATAGGAACAGCATTATTTTTATTTATTTTTGCAGGCGGTATAGGATCCTTAATCAGCAGTCATATTGAGAAAAAAATAGGTGCTGCAAATGTATTTTATATTTCTATGATATCGACTCTGCCATTAATGATATTGTTTATAATGCTTTGTTCTTCTCATTCTTTGATATCGCTTGTTATTTTTATAATAACCGGTTTTGTTACAATGATGGCAACTCCAGTTACAATGATTATGGCTCAGAATGTTCTGCCTGAATATAAAAGTATAATTTCGGGCTTTATAAATGGCTTTTCATGGGGAATAGTTGCAATTGTTATGTCAATGCTGGGCTTTGTTGCCGAAAAATTCGGGATTACAAATGTTCTTCTGTTTGTTTCTGTAATTCCTGCAGTATGTTCCGTTCTTGTAAAAGAGCTATTTAAAAAAGAAAACGATTAAGCTAAAAGATTCAAAGATTTGTTTATTTTATTATTTTGATGTTTAGAAGCGATTTTTTCCTGCAGATAAGCGACATTATAAAGTAATTTATTAGTGAGAAGATCAAGACTGAGCTGTTTATCTATTTTGTTAAGCATGCTCAAATCGTGCTCGCCGCCAAAAGTATGCTTATTATTAACAGCATTCAACATTGAATTCTGTGCCTGCATCGATGCAAATGCGGTGTTATTCATTGTATTTATTGCGTTAAAACGAGCGATGGACGAAACTAACATTCCTAACTCCTGTACATCTCCTACCTTATTAAGTATAAAACAGTATAAAAATAAAATCAAGTATTAATTTTTGTAACAAATAGGTTAATTCCTGAAACTAGATAAATAATATATACTTTATATATATAAGCAGTTTAAATAAGACGAGAGATATTAAAAGAGAGAGTATTAAATTCCTATTCCTACCTTCCTAAAAACAAAATTTTTACCCCGTATAAGGGGTATTTTTTTGCGTGAAAAAGCCGTCTATTTAAAGACGGCTTTCTGATATCATTTTTTGTATCTTATTATTCTCCAAGCAATCCGATTTTGTGGATTTTGATGAAGTTTGTACCGCCGACAAGCAGCTCGGGAACTGAACCTGTGATTACGACGTAATCTCCCTTTTCAAGTCCCAGTCCGTTAATCAGGAATTTATCAAGTTCTAACAATGATTTTTTATCAATAGAAGCTTGAAAATCAAGAGGAATAGGATAAACCCCTCTGTATAACTTGATGTCGCGGCATATATGTTTGTGAGGGCAGCAGGCAAAAATAGGAACGCTTAATTTTGCCTCGGCAAGCATTGATGCTGTGAATCCGCTGCCTGTTAATGCAATTGCGGCTTTTACATCCATTTTCCTTGTCATATCAGCGATTGACATACCTATTGCCATTGCCTGTGAATCTTTTTCTTCTTCAATCATTTTTCTCGGGAATTTATTTTTTCTCATGAAAGGAGAAGCTTCAACATTATCTGCAATTTTTTTCATCATTGAAACAGCTTCAACAGGATAAGCGCCTGCTGCTGTTTCTCCTGATAACATGATTGCATCCGTTCCGTCTAAAATTGCATTTGCAACGTCTGATGTTTCAGCACGGGTTGGAATAGGATTTTCAATCATGCTGTCCAGCATTTGTGTTGCAACGATTACAACTTTTCTTTTTGCATTAGCTTTTCTGATAATAGTTTTTTGTACAATAGGTACTTTTTCGTTTGAAATTTCAATACCCAGATCGCCTCTGGCAACCATTATGCCGTCTGAAACTTCAATGATTGAATCTATATTTTCAACAGCCTGCGGTTTTTCTATTTTTGAAATTATTCTTGCTGTTGTATTGCCGTTGTCATGAAGCAATTCTCTTAATTTAACTACATCTGAAGCCTGTCTTACAAATGACAAACCAAGATAGTCAATATCATTTTTTGCTGCAAACTCAACGAATTTGATGTCTCTTTCTGTCAATACATCAAGACTGCCTTGAGAACCAGGAATATTAATACCTTTTCTCTGTTTCAAAAGCCCGTCTGTTAATACTTCTGCAAAGATAACTCTATCTTCAACTTTTTTTACTTCAAGCTGGATTTTGCCGTCATCAATCATAATTTTTTCACCCGGCGTAACGTCATCAGCCATGCCTTTGTAGTCAACAGGTAAAATATCCCCTGTAACTTCAGGCTGGTGGCGGAATTTCAAGATCTCGCCTTTGTGAATTTCTATAGATTCAGGCAGGTTGCCTATTCTTATTTTCGGCCCCTGCAGGTCCAAAAGTACAGGAATAAGCGTTTTTTCTTCTTTTTCAATTTCTCTGATGAAAGACAAATTTGTTTTGTGCATTTCAACATCGCCATGCGAAGAATTTAATCTGAACATGGTAACGCCGGCTTTAAAAAGCTCTCGGATTTTTTCTTTTGTTGACGTTGCAGGTCCAAGTGTTGCAACAATTTTGGTCATAGTGTAATTATCCATATTCTTCCTTTCTGTATTGGGTAAATTTAATAAAATTATAAATACATGTTTTAATACATGTTTACAAATTTTAGTAATTACGTTATAATCATACACGAAAAAGGTTTACTAGTAAATATGAGGAATTAAAGATGAAGAAATTTATTTCAGGATTGATGACATTATGTTTATTGTCATTTAATGCAATTCCTGCATTAGCTGCATCAATTGCCGATGTTGGCCAGAATTACTGGGCAAGCAAAGAAATTAATATTGTTGTAGACGGCAATATTATGTCTCTTTCAGGTAATCGTTTTAATCCGGAAGGAGATATGACAAGGGTTGAATTTGTTAACGCATTGTTAAAAGTTTTGTCTGATGAAAATTTGAATGTAAATATTTCAAATAAATTCTCAGATGTTTCAAAATCAAATCCAAATTATGACAATATTTTGCGTTCACAGCAGTTAGGTTTGGTTTATGGTTACCCTGACGGCACATTCAAACCTAACAAATCAGTTTTAAGATCTGAAGCTCAATCTGTTATCAGCCACATTACAAAAGATATGGAAGCTGACAAATCTATCTTAAATCAATTTAAAGATGCTTCAGCTGTACCTGCATGGGCAAAAAATGTTTATGCAAAAACTATTAATTACGGAATTTATGTAAATTACCCTGATTCCAGAGAATTAAGACCGAATGATAACCTTTCAAGAGCTGAAGCTGCTGTTCTTTTAGCTAGACTTAAAGAAAAATTAGACTTGGTTAAGCAGCAGTATCTTGGTGTAACAAGAGTTGAACATCTAGATGTTAAAAGAAATGCTCCAAATGACGAAGTTAAAGTTAACAATGTTCAAAGCATTATCGGAGAAGGAAATGTTCTGGTTGTGGCTTTCGATGAAAAATTCAAATCGGAAGATCACAAAGCAGGTGATATTGTTAATTTCGTAGCAAATGAAGATATTTATACTGAAGAAGGAACTCTTATTATCCCTGCTAATACTAAATTTGTAGCTCAAATTAATGAAATTAAAGATCCGAAGTGGTTTAACAAAAATGCTAGAGTTTATCCTCAATTGCAGAAAATAATTTTGCCGAACGGTAAAGAAGCTGCATTTAATGCTAAACCTTTTTCTAAAGACTATTCATTAAAAGAAGGCCCATGGATGACTACAGGTAAATTAGTTCTTTGCACACTGACCGGCGGTGCTATCGGTACGGGCGCAGGTGTTGGCTTTGCGTTCATTCCCAGCCCGGATCTAATTGGTACCGGTGTTGCAATCGGTCTTCCTGTAGGTGCTGCTGTCGGGCTTGCTACCGGTTTGATTACAAAAGGTCTCCAGTATCATGCTAAAGATGGTGAAACTATCTATGTTATCCTTCTTGATGATGCAACTTTAGACAGAGTAAATCAGGATATATAATCTCTGATTGTTAATTAGATAAAATTGCTCTTTAAGAGGACTGCTTTCGGGCAGTCCTCTTGTCATATCAGATATGGTAAAGTATCTGGAAAAAGTTTATTATAAATGTGTAAACAAAGTTTATATATTTTAAATTTAAAAAACGGGAGTATGTTTATTATGAAAAATTTATGCATTACACTTGCTTTAATTGGTGCTGTATCTCTATCTGCTCAAGGGGCTTTTGCGTGGGAAGGCGTACAGTCTTTAAATCCTATGCCTTATTTATCTTACCTCAATCCGCTTCCTTATATTGGAATAGGTGAGAATAAAACCAATTTCAGTCTTAATCCATTCACAGGTTTTAAAAATTGCAACAAGTGCAAAGTTAAGAAAATGAAATGTGATGAGTGTACAAGGATTAAATTACAGCCTTGTCCAACATGTAGAAAGGCTTTTGCCGAAGAAAACTGCAATACTTGTGATAGAATTTACATAGAAACAATACAGCCGAGATGTACATCTTGCGGACATTAAAAAAAAAGAGCCTTGAGGCTCTTTTTTTAGTATTCAACAATTTTTTGCAGTGTATAAAATATTTTATCCGTAATTTCTTGAATATACTCCTGCGATACCATCCCGTTAATAACGGCATCCGAGATTTGATAAGCCGGTCTTATGTACTGCTGAGCAGTTTTATTTACGTCTTGAAACTGTAAATCAGCGGCCTTGCCTGTTTTACCTCTTAAAGCAGCCCTTCTGTACCATCTGTCTTTAATAACTTCTAGAGGAGTGTAAACGTAAACTTTTACGTCCATAATATCCCTAAGACCTTCATTTAATACGTATAACCCTTCAGTTAGAACAACTTTTGCCGGTTTTTTTATGTCGCCGTTTGGATCAGAAACACAGGTTACAAAATCGTATTTGGGCGATGTGATTTCTTTCCCTGTTTTGAGTTTCATCAAATGTTTTTTCATTAATTCAAGATCTATAGCATCAGGAGTGTCGAAGCTGAAGCCAGTCTTAAACAGAGCTTCATAACTTCCTGCTTCAATTAATTCTTTAGATGTATCTTTATAGTAATCATCACAGCGGATAACCGTATAAATCCCCTCTTTTTTCTCTTTAACACATGCTTTTATGGTGTTGTCAACAAAAACAGTTTTGCCTGATGCGCTTTCTCCCGTAATTCCGATAAGAAAAGTTTTTTTCTTTTCTTGTACGACTTTTCTTGCGATATTTAATATAAGGTTTTCAGACGTTTTTAAAAATAACGGCTGTGTTTGTAATTTATCTTCTTCCAGAATATTTTTCAGCGATTCAACTATCTGTGATATTATCTCCATATCACGTCTGCTTGAATAATAGTCGTAACTTGTTAAAAAATCGGTTGCCATTCTACTTCCCCTGTAATATTCTAATATTTTACATTAAACTTTTTTTATTTTGTAGGAATAATAAATTTTGTAACAATATTCTTTTTTTTATTAAAGATTGTTCCAAATATTGCCGTTATGGGAATAAGTGAAGTAGTCTTTGGCAATAATATAAAATGCTTAATAAAGTCTACGGGAATATTTTATAAGGAGATAATTATGTATCATGACGAGATTTTTGAGAATGCCCTGCAGGACATCAGGGAAGAAAGCTACAAGGCATTGAAAGATGAAATCAGCTCTATGGAATCTGCAATTGAGCGCTTTTTAAAAAAGGTTTTGGAGTGTACTTCAAATAAATCTGAAAGAGATTTCAATGTATCATCATTTTAAAAAAAAGAAAAGACCATTTAACAGCGGTCTTTTCTTTTTATACACTGTAATTGATATTTGCGATTGACTGTAATTGATTGATTAACGGATCATATTCTGAATTTTGAGTCAGATATGGTTCATAATCATGTGTGTTTTCGCCGGTTTCGTTTATATCCGCTTCTCTTTGTGCAACAAGTTCTTCAAACGCCTTTAATGTCGTTTCATCATTAAATCCGCCTTCATCTTGAGCTTTTTGTGCGGCTGCCAAAAGCAGTGCTTCTTGCTGTTCTGGAGAATTATCAGCTTGTTGTGCTAATTGTTCTGCCTGTTCTTTTCTTTCTTTATTTTGTTCTTCAGCGTACAGCTGAGCTTCTGTTTTATTTAGAGAATCTTTTTCTCCAAGTGCTGCATCCATAACTTTTCCGGCTCCCCAGCTCATTATAGCGCCTCCTATTAGCCCTCCGACAAATCCGACAACTGCGCCTGCAACGTTTCCTATACCGGGAACAACTGATCCAGCTATTGCGCCAGCTGCAGCTGCGCCGGCTGCGTATCCGAGAACACTTGCTCCAACCTTAACTGCAGATTTTGCAAGCTGTTTATTACCTCTGTTATTATTTATACCTTGTTGTTTTTCAACTTTATCAATTTTATATGCTTCAACAACTGAAGGGATTTCTAAAACACCCTCAAGAGCTGCCATGATCCAGCATCCTTTTGCCCCTTTAGATGCTAATCTTAATGCAGATGCCCCTTTTGATGTCTGAAGCAGTTTGCTTTCAGCTTTATAAACTCCTGTTTTAGATTTTAACCAGTGTGAGAGTTTTCCTGTTTTTGATGTTGTTTTTATCTGACCGGACTGTATAGCCTGATTTAGTTTCATATCGCCCTTTTGTAAAGCATCTCTGATTTTTTTCAGCTGGGCTTTAAGCTCTTCACCCGTCATTTTTTTATCTTTTGCTTCCTGAATTAGCCTTTTAGCTTCTTCATAATAACTGCTTTTCAGCTTTGCATTATTGTATTTGGTCAGCTTTTTTTCGCTTAATTTTGTTACATCAATTTTAGAATCGTATTTCGGGAGTTCTTTCTCAATATTTATAAGGTTATTATATTGATGTTTGTTTTTCATTGTCTGGAAGAAACTTTTATCATCTTTCAAATGTGCCCGCGCATTTTTATTCCTTTCTGCAAGATTTTGCCATGCTTGAAAGTAGTTTACGCCTTGTGAATTTTTCATTTCTTTGTATGCTTGATATGGTTTAGCGCTGTATTTTAAAAGTGCCGGTCCGCCTGCTATCAGGGGTACTCCAAACGCTAAATTTGTACCAAGTTCTCCTGTTATACTATGCTGCTGCGTTTCTGTATTTTGTACGTCATAGAGCCAGTTAGCAAGCGCTAAATTCTGGCTTTGTATTGAATTAACATCTGCCATTTTAATTTTCCCTTAAATTTTTTTATTTTCCCCGTATATTTAATATAAAAATTTTTACTGTTTAAAATTGCCTTTTTTGTAAAGATATGTAAAAAAGGCGGTTAAATTTATTATCCGCCTTAGTTTTTAACATTGAAAATTAAGTCTGTTCATCCCGGATGTCATAGCCATGAAGTCTTGCTCCATCGGGTTTGCCGTCGCGCCTGAATATAACATCTGCTGTAATGCCATTAACTGTTGTGGCGTCATTGTCGGCTGCGGTGTATTTATTTGAGGCTGTATACCCTGCGTATGTGGTATTCCTGTGCCGAAAGGATTCATTGCATATTGTTGCTGAAGCATTGTTTGTTGTTGTTTTAGTGCTTCTTCCATTTCAGCTTTCTTTTCAGAATGGCTTTTGCCTGTAAATTTGCTCATTAACCAGTCGCCCGCCATATAGCCTATGATGCCGCCTACGATAGGAATTGGAATTATTGCCTGTCCGATAGCTGCACCGGCCATGCCTGCACCAAGTCTTAATCCTGATTTACCTGTTTCAGCTATTCCTCCGACAATTCCTTTATCGTTGAATGCGGAAAATATATTAGGTAGCTCGGTAACTGCAATCATTAATGTACCTATTAAAGGCATTCTTTTGCCCATACCGCTCATTGAACCTTTGAACTGAGACCAGAATTTTGAAAATCCTTTTTTACCTGCTTTGTCGGCAAGTTGTCCGCCGACTCTCCAGCCTTGTGCAACTTTAGCAGGAAATGATTTTAATGATGCCCATGTACCTTTCCAGAAACCGCCATGTTTTTGTGCCATTTGTTTATTATGTTTTTCTGCTTCCTGCGTACCTTTTTTGATCCCAGACCAGACAGATTCCATATAAGATTGACCGTTTGCTTTACGGTTTCTAATTGTACTGCGCATTGCCTGCGTAAACTTCTCATTTCCTGTGCCGAGTACAAAATCCGGATACAGTTTGCCTGCGCGTTTAAAATATTGCCAGCCTTTTGATGCAATGGAACTTATACCCATTTTTTACCTACCTGATTTTTATAACCTACCTTAATTACATAAAAAATTTTTATCTTTTAAAATTGCCTTTAATTTTAATTTTGTTAAGAATTGTTAATATTTACAAACATAAAAAACAGTTGTATAATTAGTCTATGTATTATGAAAACGGTAAAATTTTTATAGATAATGACGATCAGTGCATGGACTGCAAAAATTATGCAGAAGGAGTTTCCTGCCCTCTGCTTACTGCACTCGGACTCGGAGTTGTGTATCTTGAAGATAGTTTAACTGTTACCAATTGCGGTTTCTTTGAGAAATTTGAGAGAAAATTACATATTGTGAGGAATAATGACACGAATAACGTTGATTAACGGGGATGGTATTGGCCCGGAAATTTCAGATGCTGTTGTACAAATAATTGATGCTTCAGGGCTTAAATTAGATTGGGAGCTTCAAACAGCAGGTGCTGATGTTATTGATAAAGAAGGTACTCCCTTGCCTGATAGAGTATTAGAGTCAATTAAACGGAATAAGATAGCTCTGAAAGCTCCGGTTACAACTCCTATTGGAAAAGGTTTTAAATCCGTTAATGTTCAGCTTCGCAAAGCTCTTGATTTATATGCTAATCTGCGTCCATGCAAAAATTTGCCTAATGTAAAAACAAAATTCGATAATGTTGATATTGTTGTCGTGAGAGAAAATACAGAGGATTTGTATGCAGGTATTGAACGTAAGGTAAATGAAGATACTGCAGAGAGTATAAAAGTTATAACACGTAAAGCTTCAGAAAGAATTTGCAAATTTGCTTTTGATTATGCTCATAAGAATAAAAGAAAAGAAGTTTGTGTTGTAACAAAGGCTAATATTATGAAGCTCTCTGACGGTTTATTTCTCGATTGTTATAGAAAAGTCGCTGAAAATTACCCTCAAATTAATAAGCGTGAAATTCTTGTTGATAATTTATGTATGCAGTTAGTGCAAAATCCTTCACAGTTTGATGTGCTTGTACTCCCTAATTTGTACGGAGACATTGTTTCTGACTTATGTGCAGGATTAATAGGCGGACTCGGTATTGCGCAGGGGGCAAATATTGGCAAAGACTATGCTGTATTTGAGCCTGTTCATGGTTCTGCTCCCGATATAAAAGGTCAAAATAAAGCTAATCCTACTGCTCTTTTGCTTTCAGCAGTTGAAATGCTAAAATATATCGGAGAAACTGTTTATGCTCAAAAAATACAATCAGCTTTATTTAAAACATTTTCGCAGGGAAAATTTACTTCTGATTTAGGCGGAAATTTAACTACGAAAGAATTTACGGATGCAATAATTCAAAATCTGTAAAAAGATAATTTTAGTCAATAAGACCGAGATCTCTTAAAAATCTTGTATTATCAGACAGCTCAAGTAATTTCTCATCATCTGTAGCATCAACAACACCTTTAGAAAAAAGTTCGTCCATAATTCTGTTGTGAGAATCATTTTCAGGATCGGACAGAGCTAATTTGGTGAAATTTTTTATGTCGCACTTACGTTCGTACATATTAACGGCGGTTCTGGTTAATTTATCCAGAAATACGCTTTTTCTCCCCTCAAAATCAACATCAAGCGGATTAATTACTCCGTTTTTGTGTTTTGTCTTTTCCAAATTAAGTTTTTGAGCTAACTTTTTAAACATCATATTTACACATAATCCCCTTAATTTTTATTATACACTATTTGTCAAGAAAATCTACAATTCTTAACAAATTTAAACGGATAATTTTATTCTTGATTATAACTTATATTTAAATTAGAATATTTGCATAAAAATACGTTAGTTATGACTGTAAAGGTGGTAGAGAATGCTTGATATCAAGATGATTAGAGAATGTCCGGATAAGGTCAATGAACTTTTAAAGAGGAGAAATCCGGAGCTTTCTATAGATGAAGTTTTAGAAATAGATGCTGAAAGACGAAAAATTCAAACTCAGGCAGATGAATTGCGTGCTAAAAGAAAAAATGATTCGCAAAAAATCGGTCTTATGAAGAAAAACGGCGAGAATACCGATGCTGTGCAGGAAGAGGTTCGCAAACTCGGTGATGATATAAAAGAATTAGAAGAAAAACTTTCCGAATTAGATAACAAGCAGCGTGATATTTTGCTGCATACTCCGAATATTCCTGATGAAACAACTCCTATAGGTCTTTCGGAAGACGATAATGTGGAAGTATACAAATGGGGTGAGCCTAGAAAATTTGATTTTGAATTCAAAGCTCACTGGGATCTGTGTGAAGAAAAAGGACTTGTTGATTTTGAACGCGGAGTTAAAATTTCTCAGAGCAGATTTATTTTATATAGAGGTAAAGGGGCAAAGTTAGAAAGAGCGATAATAAACTTTTTCCTTGACTATCATACACAGGAACAAGGGTATGAAGAAGTTTTGCCTCCGTTTATGGCAAATGCAGCGACTATGACCGGTACAGGGCAGCTCCCGAAATTTAAAGAAGATATGTATAAATGTGTTGATGAGGATTTATATTTAATCCCGACAGCAGAAGTACCTGTTACCAATATCTATTCAGGCGAAATTTTATCAGAAGACGATCTTCCCAAATATATGACTGCTTATACCCCGTGTTTCAGACGTGAATCGGGTTCTGCAGGGAAGGACACAAGAGGGCTTATAAGAGTCCATCAATTTAATAAAGTAGAGCTTGTAAAACTGTGTACGCCTGAAACCAGCAGAGACGAACATGAAAAATTAACGGAAGATGCTGAAAAAATGCTTCAGTTATTGGAACTTCCATATCGCCGTGAAGCTTTATCTACGGGTGATATAGGCTTTTCAGCCAACAAATGCTGGGATTTAGAGGTTTGGATGCCTTCTTACAATTCTTATAAAGAAATTTCAAGCTGTTCAAACTTTGGAGATTACCAGGCAAGACGTGCAAATATAAGATACCGTGAAAAAGCCACTGGTAAAACCAGATTTGTTCATACAATAAACGGTTCAGGTCTGGCAGTTGGCAGAACATTCGCTGCTATAGTTGAAAATTATCAGCAGAAAGACGGAACAATTATTATTCCTGAAGTTCTAAGAAAGTATACAGGATTTGACGTAATATAAAAAAGGCTCCTTTTAAGGAGTCCTTTTTATTACATTTTATTTAATATATCGTTATAAGGCAATTCTGAAATTTCTTTCAGTTTTTTTGCCTGTTTATTTGCAACTTTTGCCACTTTCTCTATAAAACCAACGGGGCCTTGAAATAATTTTGTAAAAGCATTTTCTGTATATTGGGCAAAATAATTTTTTCCAAAGGTAGACTCATCTACTGAATAAACATTTGCGTTTAATGATTTTCCGTCAGGCATAACAAGAAGTGTTATATCTACTTTGTCATTTTTTGCCTGTTCATCAATTATTCTGTTTAATCTTTCTAAATCTTCGACTTTTTTAATCCTTGATTTAAGAACTCTGTTAACATTGGGATTAGAATGTATTGCCATACCGAAATTCTGCTTATTTTGTGCTTTTGCGTTTACATTTACTTGCATTTTTCCTCCTTTTTATCTTATTAAAGCGTGTAAAAAATTATTTTTGCTAAGTGTAATAACTAAATTTTACATTTTCTCTTTTTTGGGGCATAATATAAGAAGTTGTAATGTCATTATAAACTTGTATAAAAGTCAAAATGACAGGTAATATGGAGTATTAATGAGCGAATTTCCGTTCGAGCTGGATGATTTTCAAAAAGAAGCCTGTGATTATATTGATCGGGGTAAAAGTGTTGTAGTTTGTGCCCCGACAGGTGCAGGTAAAACCGTTATTGCACAGCACGCTATAAATAGAGCAATTAGTGAAGGAACTCGAATTTTTTATACAACTCCTTTAAAAGCTCTGTCAAATCAAAAATATTATGATTTTTCAGAAACATACGGGCAGGATAAGGTTGGACTTTTAACAGGAGATACTTCAATTAATCGCAGCGCACAAATTGTTGTGATGACTACAGAAGTTTTCAGGAACATGCTGTACGGTACAAATTTTGGAGCTGTTGCCGATAACTTGAAAGATGTTAAATATGTTGTACTTGATGAAGTTCATTATATGAACGATGAGCAGAGAGGAACTGTATGGGAAGAAAGTATTATTTACTGTCCAACAAATGTACAAATTATTGCTCTTTCGGCGACTGTTGCAAATGCGCAGGAACTTACCGACTGGATTAATACTGTTCATTCAAAAACAGAACTTGTGGATACTGATTTCAGGCCTGTTCCTTTAAAATTTTATTATTTTGACAGTTCTCAACCGACAAAATTACTGCCGCTTCTGACACCAAGCGGTCAGCTTAATAAAAAAATAAAACCTGAAAAACGAGTTTTCGGGCGTAAGCTTCAAAACAAAAAGTCTTATGTTAAGGAAATCATAAGAAATTTGCAGGAAAATGATATGCTTCCTGCCATATATTTTACGTTTTCGCGTAAAAAATGCGATGAGCAGATGGAAAAATGCGCCTCGCTTGATTTGATTACAAAGGGCGAAAAAGCTCAAATACAGCAGTTTATTGATGAATATATAGCAGAAAATCCGCATCTTTATAATAATAAACACATTGAATATCTTCTGTGCGGAGTTGCATCTCATCATGCAGGGCTTTTGCCTGCATGGAAAAATTTAGTTGAAAAACTTTTTCAAAAAGGGCTTATTAAAGTTGTGTTTGCAACAGAAACGCTTGCTGCTGGAATAAATATGCCTGCACGTTCAACAGTTATAAGTTCTACAAGCAAACGTACGGATAGCGGGCACAGAATGCTTACTGCAAGTGAATTTTTGCAGATGTCTGGCAGGGCCGGGCGACGAGGAATGGATGAAGTCGGATATGTTACGATTGTCGGAACACAGTTTCAATCTCCCGAAGAAGTTGCAGAACTTGTATTGAGTGATGCTAATCCCTTGGAAAGCCGTTTTTCGCCGAGTTATTCAATGGTTTTAAATCTTTTACAGAGATTTTCGCTTGATGAGGCTAAAGAACTTATCCTGAAAAGTTTTGGCTATTTCTCTTCCGGCACCAGGCTTCAGCCTCTTTTGAAATCCAAAGAACAGCTTGAAAATGAAATAAAATCAAGGGAATTTGTTTGTCCGTATAAATTGTGCGATGAAAAACTCCATGAATACGACAGGATAAGACATATATATGTTCAGAACAGGCAGACTTATAAAAAGATATGCAAACAGGAACGTTCTAAAAACAGACCGCTATCCCCTGAAGCTGTTAAATTCGGTAAAGAAACAAAAGCTATGCTTGAAAAAATGCATGATTTTAAATGTGATACCTGCAAACTTTATAAAAAACATTCTAAAAATATAGAAGTTCTTGCTCGTTTTTCTGTACGTATGAATAAAATAGATAAAGAAATTGAAAAACAGAGAGATATATTCTGGAATAAATTTTTGGCTCATAGAAGCGTGTTAATTGATACGGGGTATCTGACAGATGATTACCCTTCTCAACAAGGCATAACGACTTCTCAGATACGCTCAGAAAATGAATTATTTGTCGCTGAAATAATTTTTTCTCATGTGCTTGATGATTTGACACCGGCGCAGCTTGCATCAGTAATATGTGCAATTACTACAGAAGATCTGCGTATTGATATTCCTTATTTACCAGTGTCTCAGACTGTCAGAAAAACTTTGAATTTGATAAGAAATATACGGCGTAAAGTTGAAAAAGTCCAAAATCGGTATTCTGTAGAAGCACCTATGTATATTAATCCTTATTTCAGCCCTTTGATTGAGCTATGGGTTGAAGGTGCAGAATGGGAAACAATTACCGAGCAGATAGATATGGGAGAAGGAGATATTGTCCGCTCATTTAAGCGTGTTGTAGATGTTTTAAGACAGTTTACAACAATAGATAATGTCCCTGAAACACTTGTGTTCACTGCACGTGAGGCAATTGATAAAATTCAGCGTGAACCAGTAAATATTGACTAAAATTTTATTAATAAGTGTAACTTTACCAATATTAAGTTTTGTAAATCCCTTGTTGGATAAGGGATTGAACTATTTGTTAAAATATGTTACAATAGTAGTAGGAAGATCCTGAAAATGGTAAACTCTAAAAGAAAATATCAAAAAAGACAGTAAAATTTTCGACAGGGCTAAATCAGGTTTCCGATGAGTGTTATTCCCCGCCCCACTCTTAAATCAAAAAGGTATCCGGTTACTCAAACCTTAGAGGTGATCTTATGGATACGTTGATTTATAATGCAGAAAATTATGAGCTGAAAAAATTAGCAGAAATTGCTATTAATGTTTCAATAATCGGGGTTTTAAGTTTGTGTCAGGTGCTGATGCCTATTCACGCAAGCAATATGAAAGTTGCTCAGGTTTCGGCGCCTGACTTTGATACAGGTCAGTTAAAAGCAAAAATTCTTAATGAAATTTCTCCTGAAGCAAGGCAGAAAAATTTTGATAAAATGATTAAAGATAAATACCCTAAAGCGCTTATAACTGATGTAACAGGCGGGGTAAAGCACATTAAACTTACAAAATATTACAGCGGGAGACCTGTTAGAATTAATGTAGTAGAAGCAGATTTGAAACTTGCAGATAATCTTGAGTTAACTCCCGCGCTCTCCTCAGATACTACACTTAAAAGCAGAAGAACAATTTCTGCTATTGCAAAAAACAACAACGCTATAATTGCTTTAAACGGAACTTATTTCAAGCCTCAAACAGGTGTTCCGCTCGGAACTTTAATGATTAACGAAAAAATGTATACAGGGCCTATATATGACAGGGTGGCTCTCGGAATTTTTGAAGATGGTTTTGATATTGCAAGAATAAGCCTTGATGCATCGGTAAAAGGAAGCGGGAAAACAATTAAGGTTGATAATATTAATCAGCCGCGGATGCTTTCTACTCATGTTCTTGTTTATACTCCTGAATGGGGAAAATATTCTCCTGCTGCACCAAAATACGGTGTCGGACTTCAGGTTGCTGATGGAAAAATTACAAAAGCTTCTGCCAATGCTGTCCAAATACCTGAAAACGGTTATGTAATTTCAGGTCCCAAAAGTGTTTTGTATGCTTTGCTTAATAAAAAAGATGTTAAGCTTGATATAAGTACAACACCTGAATGGAAAGGTGTTAAACATATTATAAGCGGAGGTCCTTATCTTGTTAAGGACGGTGAAGTTTATGTTGATATGACTGCACAAAAACTTCAGGCTATCGGAGGTCGTAATCCGAGAAGTGCAATCGGTTATACAGCAGATAATAAAGTTATAATGGTTGCAGTTGACGGCCGTGAAGGAAGTTCTATCGGCATGACGCTAATGGAACTTGCAAACTTTATGCAGTCAATCGGCTGTATAGGTGCAATTAACCTTGACGGAGGCGGTTCTACCGTTATGTATGTCAACGGAAAAGTCGTTAACAGCCCTCAAATGACAGGCGGTATCCCTCTTTCAAACGCAATAGTTTTATCGAAAACAGACTCATAGACCAAACTTCTTCTCATAATCTTTTCATGTATTGCACGTAACCCGCATCTAAAGCGGGTTTTCTTTTATCTGCTTATGTTCTGGTCAATAATATCAGAAACCCACGGAATATAACTGTATTTTCCTATAAATGAAGTTACTGCAAGATAAATCAAAAACAGATAAATCACTGCTTGTATCAATGAGTAGTCAAAAATTAGCGGCATATTAAGCCAGAAAGTAATCTGCGCAACAATCTGGTTTATTATAGGAATAAAGCTTAAAATATTTGAAAGCCAGCCTATTAATATGGAAAGTAATGCAAAACCAAGTGATATAAATATTGATTGGAATATATGATACTGCAAAAAAGGTTTCAATCTTGCTTTTGTAAATAAACCGATAATCAGCCATATAAAACCAACCATACCCATAGTCAGATATGTTAATGCTGCTACAATTCTTTCTATCATAAACGGGGTATCTTCTCGCATTTTATACAGGCTCTCCGTTTCGTTTTTTATCTATATATTCATCAAGAACCTGTGTATAGACCAATCTGTATTCATCATTTTCAGGCGCAATATTAATTGATGCTCTGTATGAAGCTATTGACTGCTCTATTTCTCCGTTTAAATAGTGGGCATTGCCGAGTAACATGTAAGTTTGAGCACTGTTCGGCTTAATCCGCAGAGCTTCTTTATATAAATCCATAGCTTTATCAAGATGGTTGAAGTTTGTATAAAGGTTTGCCAGCAGAATTTGAGCATCAATTTCTTTTGGTTTAATTTGTTCGGCTCTCTTGTACATTTCTACAGCCATGTCATATTCGCCGAATTCAGAAAGCGCAATAGCATAGCAAATGTATGCCTTATAATTATCACCTTCCATTTGTAAAGCTTTTTCAAAATAATTGTATGCTTTTTCACGCTCTCTCATTAGAGTAAGTGTGTTGCCTATACAAATACATACGATTTTGTTATCTGGGTTTAGAACAAATACTTTTTTATAAAGTTCAAGTGCTGTTTCATAGTCAAAAAGTTTAAAACACACATTTCCCATATCAACAAGCGCTGTGATATTTTCTGGATCAAGCGAAAGAGCTTTTTCATAATACGCTTTTGATTCAACATAATCTTCATTATCCTGATATAAAAGCGCTATTGCATTATAAATTTCAGGGTTTGTAGAATTCAAGTCAATTGCTCTGTTGTAATAGAAAAGAGCTTTCGGAAAATTTTTCCATTCTGCAAAAACATTTCCCATATTATAATAAATTAGGAAGTTTTTAGGGTTAACTGTTAATGCGCGGTTGTAGTATGAAAGAGATTTTCTGAAATCTTTTTCATAAAACCACATTGTACCCATTCCCACAAGAGCCTGAACATCATCTGGTTTTATAGCCAGAAGACTGTCTAAAACAGACATGACTTTGTCATAATCTTCTATTTGCAGATAAAGTTCGGATAATCTGTGATAATTGTCAATATTTTGCGGGTCTTTAGCCATAGCTAAGACAAGTTCATTAATTTTTTTATCTATCTCTTCTCTATTCATAATACCTTTATTCTACACGATTTTTAATATTTTGCAATAGTATTTAGATTTGTAACACTATAATTCTAATATTGTTTGTACTCTTCAGATAATTTTTTCCATTCATCTTCTGGTATGCTGAATGCATTACTCCAAAATTTTTCAATTGCATACATTTCGCGTTCTTCCTTATGTAAAATATGAACGACAACATCGCCGTAATCAAGTAAATTCCAGCGGTTTTTTGCATCATTTTCCATTCTAGAAGGTGAGCGCGAAAAAAGTTCTTTAATTCTGTCTTTTGTATTATTCATCAAGGCTTTAACCTGCGGTGTTGAATCGCCTGTTACAATTACAAAGTAATCTGCGAGGGAAGAAACATTGCTGATATTTAGAATAGTTATATCTTTACCGAGTTTTTCATCAAGAGTACGTGCGATAACACATGCTAATTTTTTTGAATCAAGTTCGTCTGTCATAAAATTTTCCTCATTGTTTTTTTCTTTTTTTAGCATAGCATGTAAAGCATGTTATGCAATAAGCCTTCTTGCCCTCTGATCTTCAGAGCTTCCAGACTGTACCCCACCCTAGCCCTCCCCATTTCGGGAGGGAATTAAAAACTTTACCCTCCCACAGATGGAGGGAGTAATCTTGTTATGGCTAAAGCTTTACAACAGAATATAAAATTTATGCAAAACCTAATGTGTCTGATGGGACGACACGTTACCCTATTTTGGGAGGGAGAAATAGCGGTTACGATTCTTCTATTTGGTCAACTCTGCGCTGATGCCTCCCGCCTTCAAATTCTGATTTCAACCATACATCAACAATATCGAGTGCAATACATTCTCCTGTAATACGTTCGCCGAGACATAAAATGTTCGCATTGTTATGTGCCCTTGACGCTTTTGCGCTGAAAGTATCCGTACAATGTGCAGCTCTTATCCCTTTAACTTTGTTTGCCGCAATCGACATTCCAATTCCGGTTCCGCAGATTAAAATACCTTTTTCAGCTTCTCCGTTAACTATTTTTTCTGCTGCTTTTCGGGCTATAACAGGATAATCGCAGGAATCTTCACTGTACGTGCCAACATCAATACAATCATAATTACTTGCTTTTAAGTATTCTGTAATCTTTGTTTTATAATTAAATCCGCCATGATCAGAACCTATTACAATTTTTTTTACAGTCATAAAAAATCCCCCTTCCTTAGTGCAAATCATAGCATATTCTCATTATTATAGCAATAAAAAACTCCCGTTATAAACGAGAGTTTTTTTTAAAGCCAAGACTGTCTGCTTCCAATAAATGGTTTATTTGGGTCTGGAGCATTAGTTTGTGTTTTTGATGTATTTGCACCTTGTATCTGTGCTATGTTATTTAACAAAGCATTGAGTTTAGTGTTGGTTTGCATTTTGGCTCCAAAATCGTTGCTGTTGCCAAAATCTTTAATTATCTGTTCTAGTTGACTTCTGTATGTCCCGCGTTTGTTTTCTGGCAATTTATTTATAGCGTCATCTACACGTTGAGCGTTGCCTCTAACACTTGGATCACTAATTGAGTCATAATTGTTAAGATTTTTATAAGGTACGCCTGTTGCTCTAGAACTATTAGTTGTTGTTGCTTGTGTTGTAGTATTGGCATTATTAGTTGTATTTGCCGTATTTCCAGTACTTTCAGTTTGCGAAGTTCCTTTTTGGACGCTTCCAATGCCAAGTCCGCTGAGATCTAAATCAGAAGGCTGTACCAGTTGTCCATTCATAAGTATATATTGCTGGCTTGTTATTGGTTGATTTGCTCCTGTTTGATTATTAACCGCACCTGTAAGTGTGTAAACTGGATAATCTACACCTTTATAGTTTACAGTTGTACTTTCTTTTTTGTATGTATAAGTATTTATAACATCTTTAATACTTATCGTACCATCATTATTAACTGTAACAGTACCTGAAATATCAGCTTTAGTACCTAATACTTCATCGTGTACTTTTACTGTCTGCCCATTGTGAAAATCACCAGTTGGTTTTGTTTCTGGTGCCGCCTGCTCTGTATCTGCTGGAGCAGCTTGAGTCGATGCAGGTTTTGCAAGCTGTTTTTGTAATTTATCGATTGCTTTCTGCTGCTCGTCAATTTTATCAAGCAAAGTTTGATATTTATCATCATTAGGTTTTTCTTCGACTCCGCCGGCACCTTCAGCAGGAG
>ULJB01031439.1_pt1 | contig 35089 bp, 32 predicted proteins | sample 1950771 | NCBI WGS metagenome assembly ULJB01 (sample SAMEA4835461, study PRJEB28245) | human gut metagenome | biome: gut microbiome; material: fecal sample | place: Denmark | collected 2008
ATTCTTATCTTTGCATAGTAACAAACATCACGATATGCGTAAATATCTGATGCATAGACAAATACAAAGAAAATCAGAAAACAAAAAATGATGTTTGCATAAAACGAGAATCCCGTCTTACGACGGGATTTTTTATTTGTAAGAGGTTATAAAAAACATCCGTCTCAGAACAACTCAAGCTGCTGCCCCGGAGCATTCGGCTCTACAGGTTTGTGCCCATAAAATATCTCTATATTGCCAAACTGCTTGTCGGTTATGCAGAGGATGCCCACATTGCCAAATTCAGGAAGGAACGACTTTACACGCTTTATGTGAACTGCGGCATTCTCCATGCTGGCGCAATGGCGTACATAGATAGAAAACTGAAACATGGTGAACCCGTCGCGGCGCAAGTTCTTACGAAAAAGCGCGTAAGCCTTTTTGTCTTTCTTGGTGTCGGTGGGAAGGTCGAAAAATACAAGTATCCACATAACCCGGTATTCGCTGAATCGGTCCATAGTATAGATTATTAGAAACATATTTCGTCAATGCCCAGCCGCCATACTCTTATTAGAGTTCGGGATAAGCAATGCGGCGCAGTTCGCCGCTGAAACATTTGCAGAGCGATGCTGCCGTCTGCGTCGCGGCAATCATCAGCGGACTGCGCCGGCCGCCAATCACAACGTCAAGCGTAGGTATGGAGAGCAGCTTCATCTTTAGCGGCTTCGTCAGTTCAGAATATTCTTCAGTGTCGTGTCCTGCCGCCATGTCATACACAAGTCTGTCAACATAGGGGCGGTAAGGCTCCATGATGTCGTCTGCCAGACAATAGGCGTTGTAACGGTTATGATGATGTATGCCGAACGTGGGCAGCAAGCCGGCAGACACGAGCGAGCGGGCTATAATAGCTCGAAGTATGGCATATCCGTAGTTGAGAAGATTGTTAGGCGGCATGCCGTCGCGGCCACGGGTGAAGCCCGACAGCCCTGAAACATCCCTGAATATCTGTTTCCAGTAATAAGCCGCTGCACGCCCCTCAAGATTGTCGGGGTCGCCGCTGCGCACGTCGGCCGACCACCGCTTCATGCATCCTGTTTCTATCCCCGAAATATTGTCGAGCACTGCCGCCTGGTTGTCAATCTTGGCCTTGACAGTCTGCTGCCACAGCTGCTTTTTCAGCGGCAGCGATGCCTCTATCTGCCGACTGAAGCGCTCGCTCTGCAGCGTATTACCGCAAAGCGGAAGCATAAGCCCCACGGGCATGCCGCGCGAATCGCAGGTTACAACGGCACAGTTGTTTTCGAGCAGCGCCTCGAGCAGTCCGTTCGTAAGCGTTATTTGCCGGTTGTCGAACACAACCACACCGATGTCTTCCACCGGTATGGTTCTTGTGCTGTCTCTCTTCATGCTGTCCGGCAGGTCGCTCTTCTCCACCTCAGGCAGCTTTATTACGAGCTGCGCGTCTCGGAGAGATAGATATGCCGGACTGGTGAAACATAGTGTGCGCTTAATCATATCTTTTCGTTGTTTACCTCGGTTATATTTCCTAAACGGTCAACTTTAATAGGAATACATATTTCTTTTATCATCTCGCCGGTAATAGCTCTTCCTATTTTATTCAAAGAGAAAAATTCGACCTTATCAACTATTGGCGAAGCTACTATAAAGGGAATATAATAACACTCCGTTCCTGTACAGCTAACCATCTTATAAATTCTCCTCTTGTCCAAAGGCCTATTTATCGTTCCGTTCTTTACTACATCCTCCGTTGGCAAATAAACAAGGTCGTTAGGCGAAAGCACAAACAGCAGCTTGGCTCCGTCTTTTTCTTCAGGGGCAGGAGTCTGCCCGTTCTTCAGTCTGTCTATAACGGTCTTCAGAGGAATAGTGTCGAACACCCGCTTCTTTATCGTTTCGCCTGTAGTGCTGTCTTCATATTCTTTCAGATAGACGGCAAAGAAAAGATTGGTGCCTTTGGCAGCCTCAACAAACTTGGCTGCCTTGTTGCCTTTGGTGCCTATGGCAAACTTGTCTGCCTTTTCATATATCCTCACCTTATATACAGGCTTATGCGGCCTGCCGCCGTTAAGCTGTGTTATGTTGCGGTTCATCTCGTCTATGCCGTCGGCCGAGAATGCTTTTTGGCAGTCGCCTCCGTTGGCTTCAAGATGGCGCTTCAGAATTTTCTGTATGCCCGTGTCGGTTATCCGCTCTATCTGTTTTTTGGCGTCATCAGCCTTGGTTATCTTGCTGAACAGCGTAACGAGGTCGTTGCCAAAGCGTGTGGCAAAATAGCGGTCGCCGGTGTCTTTGGTGAAATAGTAAACCTTTATCTTCTTCAGATTTACATCCTGCCATGCGTCCTTGTTGTCTTCAAAATACTTGGTTATCTGTTTCAGATCGTAACCCAGCTCTATCATTGCCATTAGCTTCTTCTTCAGGTCTTTGTCAACAACAGCTTTAGGATTTGCCACAGCGTCCTTGAGCGACACTTCCTTTATGCGCCTCAGATTCACCTCGCCATACACCGTGTCTTTATGCATCGGCTTGCGTATGGCAAGGAGATGCCTGCCGTTGCGCTCCTCCTGTCTTACCGCCTTCTTTTCTTTTATGTGTTTCTCTTCGTTGTAGACAAATTTCTGATATTTGTTCACCGTCTTGTTTATAACCCTGAGATTCTGCTTAAAGCTGACCACTATGCCACGCAGAGCCTTCTCAACGTCGGCATTGAACGTAGGCCACGGCTTAAGGAACTCGCGGGCAACGCTAATGGTGCGCGTCTCGCCGTTTCGTGTCACCATGGTGTCTTCATATCTGCGCAGCTTGCGCGACAGCTGATAGCGCACGGCGTTGTTCTTAGACATGGCAGCCTCGTTGTTGAGCAGGTTGACGTGGCTGCGCGTGGTGCATGCTATCACTATGGCGTCCATGGCGTGGTGACGGTGGTCAATGCGCTTCTTGTTAAATCCCTTTTGCAGGTTCAGCGGCATGTCGGGTATGGTGTGGCCGTTGGTGCTTGTCGTGGTAAACCGGTCGGAGCCTGTAACAGCGTTGAGCCTTTCAAAGCGCGGCAGTATGATATGGTTCCACACATCGTTCACGCCCCAGTCGCGTTTCAGCCTGTCGGTTATTGCTCCGTTACATGCTATCACGTTCTTCGATATATCCTCCTGCTCGCCTTCATCGCGCACCATGTTAGAGAGCAGCGACTTTATCTTCTTGCTGATGTAGCGGCTGTCGTTGAGCTGGCGCTCTATAAACTTGTCGGGAATGTCGTCCATGAGCAGTTTCTTCATCTTAACAGGATTCTTTCTGAAGTTAAGCTGCACCAGTCTTTCATATTCCTCCGCCGTAAGTATGGTGACCGTCTCGCCCGAACTGAGCAGAACTTTCTCGCCGTGGTGTGCCTTGATGAACTCGTAGCCCAGCATGCGGTCTTTCAGCTGGTTTACTTCTGCCTCGCATATAACCTTGTTGGACATTGAGTCGTCGAAATAACGCGACTGCGGAATTACGTGCTCTATCTGATAGTCGTCGGTAAACAGACGCGAAAGCGATATGGTGCGCCCTGTGTAAGGCGACTGATACTTCTGCTCGAGCCACAGCTTATACTTAATTATCTCGCCGTGAGTTGGGCGCTTCTTAATGTCTGTCTGGTTGAACTTGCTTATTATTTCATTTATCTCATCGGGCACTTCATCGACACTTTCCAACGCGCCTTCCTCATATATCCTCAACATCTCCTGCTGCGACGGCGAATAAGGACGCACGCCGGCTATGCCGAAATCAGGATCGGCAAACTCGGCAAGCATAGCCTTTATGCGCAGGTTTGCGTTCTCGTTGTCTATCATGCGCTTAGACATCTTAGCCCTGACGTCGGCCGGATTCTTCATGTCGCGGCCCATCTCAATGTGTATCTCGTCTATCTTGCCATACTGCCGCCAGATGTCGCGCACGGTGCGCAGAGTCTCGGTAACCACCTGCTCAACAATAGGGTTGCGCAATGAGTGTTGCTTAAAGTGGTCAAGATATTGGTCTATGTCGGCCGGACAGTTCCAACATGTTATATCCTTCGACTCGCTGTGACGGTCGTAGACAATATAGCATGCCAGCCAAAGGGGCAAGCCTCTGAAATGTGATACATCCGTCAGGTTTATCGCCTTCTCTCTCACCCTTGTCCTTATGCTCTCGTCATATTCGCCGTTGATTATCTTGTCTATACGTTCAAGCGTGTGTTTGTCAATGGCGTCGGCACTCCAGTATTTGCCTGTGCGCATAAGTGCCAGCAGCTTCTTTATAGCCTTTTCTGAATAAGAGCCGTAATTTTTATTAAACGGAGGCAACGAGCTGAACACTTCGGCAAACTTGCCGCCGAGACTGTTTTTCGCGGCAAACTTTTCCATGGCCTTTGTTATCTCCTGCTTGTCCTCAACCGAATAAAGGATGTGCCACAGGCTATATTCTTTGTCCTTATCCAAGAAGCCTTCGTCTATGCCGGCATCTTTAAGTCCTTTCAGAATCAGCGCGCGTGTTTCGTTGCACGGATATGTCTTGTCCTCAACATAGTTCCAACGGTAAGGATAATCGCTGTCCTTGCCCTTGGGCTTCTTTATTTTGAAATATGTTCCCAACAAAACGCTCTGCGTTATGTCCTTTCGGTCGTTGAGAAAGTCGAACAGGCTCACCACATCGTCAGCGCTCTTTATAAACTCGCCGGTAACGTCAACGTCGGTCTTCACGCTGTCGCCTATCTTCTTCTGCCGTTCAAATATCCTGATGTTCTGCACAAACTGCCATAGGCGGAACTCCTGAAACAGCGGGTTGGATTTGGCTACGCATTTCACGGGAGCCGTCTTCACCTCGCCGGTTTTACTGTCGGTATAAGAATGTTCCTCATAAGGACAGTTGTCTATTAAAGACTTTTTGCTCTTCAGCGGACGCTGATAAAAGATGATGTTGTCTACAAAAAGATACGTGAAGTCGCACGACGATATAGACTGCCTGTAGGCGTCATTGCTCTGATACAGTTCGCTTATGCACCTGCCGTAAAGCTCATTGTCGTTAAGTTCGGGGATAAAGCGCTTCTGCGAGTTGATAATCTTTTTCAGCTCTTCTTTATAATACTTGCGCTCCACGGTTCTTACGAGCTTGCCCCTTATCTTCTGAGTTGGATCGGCCAGCAGCGCATCGTAGATATATTCGCCTACGGTCTTGCCCGACCTGTCTATGTCGTTTTCAGTTTTCTTTTTTATCAGAGTCCAGTCGTCTTCTTTAGGCATTCTGAACGAACGCTTTATGTTTCCCTCCTTGTCTTTCTTCGGCGTTCCGTCTTTTTCAAGGTCGGTGGTAACTATAAACTCCTTGGTCTTGCCTATCCAGTCGGGAGCCTCGGCAGCCGGACGACGATAAACCATACCATTCTCAAGCATGATGTTAAACCACGTGTCCTTACCTTTCTTATCGCCCGTGTCCTCAACGCCGACCACTTTCAGCGCATAATATTCCACGAGCTTGCCTTTATCATCGGTATGTTCATCCTCTCCTCTCAGCTGATAATAGCCACGCTTCTGGTTGAAGTTGAGCAGCAGCCAGGCCAGTTCTTGTTTAGTGAGAGGCTTCGACAGAGCCTTCTTACGCAGATAATATATAGTCCAGTCGTAAGGCACCTTACGTCCTCCGGCCAGCCATTCGGGCTGATGAGCTACAAAGTCGGCAAGCATCTCGCGGAACGAATCTTCAAAGACAAATGTCCATTGACCGCTCTCGTCCTTTCTCCATGCAATCTTACATTCCTCTCCGTCCTTGAATTTGCCGTAGCGCGTAAGTGCAGCAGAATAATGTTCTGGCAGAAATCCCATTACGTCGAGCACCCTGTTAAGGCGTTCGCGGCGCAGCTTATGCCGTTCACCCATGCGTCTTATTCCTCTTGCCGCCGTCCTGTCGGCAGTCTGCGATTTAGTGTTGCCCTTGGCAAAATCACCAAGAACAGCTGCGTCCATCGGTATTATTCTGCTTCCGGCAGCCTCAATACCGTTTATTCTCTCAACATCGTCACAATCTTGTTCACTTTTCACCAAAGCCCAGCCTATACTGTTGGTGCCGAGGTCTAGTCCTAATATATGTTTCATCTTCAATTAAATCAGTTGCAAGTTAAGTTAATGTACAAAGATAGCGAAAAGCGAGACCAATGGCAAATAAAAAACTATGTTTTTTAACTTGGCTTTGCCGAGCCGAATACTATCTTATTTAAAGATGGTGAAAAGCGAGAGCAACGACAAATAAAAACTATGTTTTTTACGAGCCGCGTTATAAACAATTATATTATTAATGAAGCAATAAACTATAACAGTTTTTCAGATTAAATCTTATGAATATAGCGCAGCTAATTTGTAAACTTTCTTCATGTTTTCCTGACCATTTGACGCTCTCAGAACACGCATGCTCTTCGCCATACCGCGGTTTGGGGCAGAAAAGGGCAAAAAACGGGGCGTTTTGTTAAGACACTGACTAACAAGGAGTTGCAGCAAATAAGAGTGAAAAATAGAAGTGTTAAAAAACATAACCGGCCCACTTACGCATAAAAAGTGGCCCGTTTACGGATGAAAAGGTGTCATTTCTGAAGCTCAAACTTATGGCTTCAGGCCCAGAAATGACTGATTTTAGTGGCATTTGCCAGCTTGTCTGCAAACGTATGTTAATGAAGTGACGTTCTTATTGCCATTTCCTTAACATACGTTTACTTTCCATTTTCCAGATTGAAAAATATTTTTGTCATAAGTTTTTACCATTGACATATTAAGGTGATAGAATATTTAAATTAACATTTGCTTCTGTATCTTCTATATAGGATAATTCAGTAAAATATTACAACTCTATGTATAAACATAAACCTTATCGTTTTCACTAAAATCAGTAGATTGACAATTATCTATTTAAGGCATTATTTACTGTATTTATCCCAAATCATATAAATTTTAAAGATAATATTTTGCTCTTAAAAAAAATAATAGTAATTTTATGCCCAATATAATCAACGAAAAAGACTTGAAAACATTGCACCAACAAACAGTTGACAGAGAAACTCATAAAAATATATACAATCTCTGAATAGTGTACAAATTAGTCACAATCAAAATATTGGAATCTCTATTAATAAAAATATACTTAAATAAATTACACGAAGTTGTAAAAGACTTACTTAAGCATTTAAATACTTCCATTCTAATAATTAATATCAAAAATTTATAATTATGTCAGTTTCATCAAATTACAACTCACCATCTTTTAAAGATGAAATTAAAAAGTTTGTTCAATCCGAATTTGAGATATTGGTAAAGTCTTTATGTTCGGAAGAAGAATTAAAAAGAGTTCCTAATATTTCTGAAATTTTTTCTGAAAATTTAGCAAAAAGTATTGTAGAAAAGGTTGAAAATCCTGAACGTGATAAAAAGTTGTCCATACTATATACCCACGAGAAAAATTTTCTCGATATTCTTAAAGAATACAAAGAAGAAATCAAATTTGCAACAACAATTCAATCTGAAATCAGAAAAGAGGAAGCTACGTTTTTCTCTTCAACACTAAAGGAGGTATGCAATTCTTTAAAAGAAACTCAGATAGATCCCAAATGCCAGGTACAGTGGATTTATGATCTTGTTTCAAGTTACACGTCTAGCCTGAAACTTTCTAGCAGATTAGCAGAAGAGCATGTAATATCTCTTCTTGGTGACATACAAAAAGATGTTTCAGATGTTATAAATAAAGAATGATATGAGTATTTTATCAGTTGTTGGGTCTGTATTTAAAACAATAACAGGCCCATTGGGCATCCTTGAAGATTGGGCAAAAGAGCCATTAAAAAGGTGGGAAAACAATCGAAATGAAGCAAATAAGGATCGCGATGTTGAACGTTCTATTAGACAACAGACTGGTGTCGAAACTGTTAAGTCTGAATTACGCATGAAAGAGGCTAAGCATCAAGCCGACCTCGAAATCAAAATGAAGACAGAGATTAATAGAATCAACGCTGAAACAGATCAATGGATTAAGAATCAGGAATTTCAGCGAATGAAAGACGTTGCAGCAGCTGTAGCTACATATCGTGAAAGGTTAACTGAACTCCAATTAAATACAATTCGAGCAATAGGTAATATGGATATTGAGTTAAGAGCAAAAGCTCAAGACTTAATACTTTGTAAAACTAAAGAATATAAAGCACTCCAAGACAAAGCTCAAAAAGATGCTGAGGAAGAATTTGAAAGAATTATTGAAAAGTTTTCCAGCAATGAACGTATTATGGATATTATGATTACAAATGCCCAAAAGAAACTTGCAAGTGTTATCGATGGAACTTCACAATTTCTTCTTGGACTTAACGATGATATTCAAAAAATGAACAATAATATAGACTTGATTACACGGTCTGGACAAGCTTTTATTGACAGGCAAATAGATAGTCAGTTTAATTGTTTATCTCTTTCTAATAAAAATGATGTTCAAGTAGAAAATGCTCAAGCAGAAGAAATCCAATAATGACTTGTTATATATTATAAATCTTTTATCAAAGAAAAGAGAAGAACTTATCTCCTCTTTTCTTTATAAAGATTATGAGTTGATAGGTTTAACATTTAAGTATGAATTTAATCAAGCCGCGTTTGACTTGGTTAGGGAGCGGTTCATCACATTATGGATTGATAAACACATAATCCAATTAATGAATGATAATATACCTGTCCATGTCAAGAAAAAGGCCATGTCATTAATTTCATCATTCATGAATACTTCCAGCTCGAAATTAGACGATACTGAAATAAAACATTTTCTTCTTAAGAAAAAACTGGATATTCTTCATGAAATGCTAAAACATGAAGATCTCAATACTCAAAAAATTAATAAATTAAAATTTTCATATGACAAAGATAAGGCATTATTCGAGAGAGAGTTTCTAAAATACGAAAAGCTATCTAATTCTGCAAAGAAATGAAAATACCAGAACTGTCCTTTCAGCCGAAATTTAGTATTGATTCTTTATTTTATGCTCTGTGTTTTTGGCGTTCATAAGTTTAATGTGAGTTCTACTTATTCATATTATTTAAGATTCTCATCCAAGAAATCTTTTAAGGGCTGTAAGGCATCTACATCAAGATTCCAATAATCTTTGTTATCGAATAACCAATCGCCAGAACCGAATCTATTACGCAATTTGCCCGGTAATTTTTGTGCTGACATGTAAGTATGCAGTTTCCCTTTCAGATCAGGCACATTGTATTTAGGTTTGCCCGACTCATCTTTTACACCAGAGACACAATTCTCGTAATCTTCAAAGCAATCAAAGAATGTAGAATGCAAATCGTGCCGTGCGGCTTTCTCCATGAGTACTTCTACGTTTCCATCGTTATGATTGTCTGGATAAAGAAAGTAAGGGAATGATAGCGCATGGGCAGCCATGCCCTTGTCTATTTCAGCTTTACGTTTGGCACACCCGTATCCTTTAGCTTTAGTATCGGCATCAGCGAGAACTATAACTTGTTCACCACTCTCTTGTGCAAGATTTATCTGATTAGTATTAGCTTCTTTAAATAAGTTTCCGATACCATCCATGAATATAAAATTAACATCTCTTTCCGGGAAAAATATGTCCAGAATTGTTTTGATGAAATGATATTCAGCGGTATTCTTATTACGGGCTTCGATGAAAATCTTAGTCATTTTTATCTCACTTCTATTTCTTGATTTATCGAATAATCCAAACTTTCCAAAGAATAGTGATATGCCTTTAATTCATCATCAGAAGTTTTCAGCAATTTAAAAGCAGCCACGATATCATCAAATTCGTTTAACGCTGCATTACGCAGCCCTTTTATTGAGTCGTTATCGTGTGTTGTGACAAACAGCTGGGTGTTGTTTCTGACAGCTGCGTTTATAAGAACTTTCCATAAACTGCACATTACTGAATAATGAAAGCCATTACTAATTTCATCAACGAGCAAAGCGCCGTCCTTGCAAACGTATACAGCAGTCAGAAGAGAGACAATCTTTCTTGCTCCGTCACCCATCATGTTTACAGGGATACGCTTAGCGAGACCTATGTCAACAAGCATTTCATTGTCAGCAAATATAAAGTCTTTAACGCGCGGCTCAATTATTTTAAGCCCCTCTACGATAAAGTGCTCATCCTTATTCTGAAGAATATTTTTAAGACCTTGTATTGATGCGTTAAAATCAAACTTGGGATTTAAATATGTGCATTTGAATGATTCAACGTATTGTTTCGGTACAATACTTGTTGCTTCAGCTGAATTTGCAGAATTAAAACGTATTTGTGACTCAAAATGCTTACCATTGATTTTAAAATCGAATCTTAATCCATATTTTCCTTCTTGAACATTTGAAAGAATATTCTTGTCATCAGCATTTATGGATACATTGTTTTGGTTTTGTTCAAAAAGGCTTATATTCAAATCACGCTTCTCTTCATTTTCCATCCGGATATGGATAGGTTGACTTGAATCTAAATTATAGAAATCCAGCTTAAGATCATTCAAGTGTGCTTTGCTGTAACCACGCATAATGTTCACACTGATAGGCAGTAATGGATTTGACAAGCCACTGGCTAAAAACAAAGATTCCAATAATGAAGATTTTCCGCAATTATTCTTTCCAAAGAAAAGATTAATTTGCTTAAAGCCTTCTATAGAAGCATGCCTTATGCCTCTGAATCGCTCTATTTCGATTTTGGTAAACATTGTTTCTGCTGTTATTCGGTTATAAATCAATACGCAAATTTAAGCAAAATATCCCGTATTATGCTATTTTCCACAACTGTTTTTATGTAAAAAAGACTTTTTTCGTTTCCATTATTAGAAAATATGTTTGCCACGACTATTCTACAAAGAGTTGTATTTGCATCACAGCCTTAACAGAAAGTATCAGTATGCAGACATAATGCCATGAAAAAAATTATCATGCTGAGTGATACAAGAATAAGCTTAACTGCATATCATGACGAAGAAAAATACACGGCAAACAATGAAGACCATGAATATAAACTAAATAACTTAGTTAAAAATAATGTATTCTGTACTACATTCTTATATTTTCGCTATATTTGCATAACATGAACAGAAATTTGCCTTCTGCATAAGGAAAAGAATATATCGCTAAAATAAAAATTTTATTGCCATGAAAATCATCAGTCTTATACTATTGCTAATGGCCCTGACGGCAGCCTCAGCCAGAGCCGACAATAACGCAACAGAAGCGCTGGGCGACAGTTGCATGAAGATAAACGACACGTTCAACGCCATGAGATATTACGGCGAGGCGCTGCAGACAGACAGCTCAGACGCGATAAAGGAAAAAATGGCGCACTGCCTGTTTATGCGTGGCGAATACCGCAAATGCGCGGCAATGCTCGAAACCACGGCAAGGAAAGGCACAGACAGTCTGACTGCGGAGACGATGCGCCGCCTGTTTGACTGCTACAGATATATGGACAACACGGCAAAACAAATTGAATGGGGCAACAGGTTGCTTAACAGGTGCCCAATGGACGGCATCGTGACGGCATACATGGCACACATATACAACAGCGACGACAATATATCGTCGCCGCAGAAGGCTTATGACATTACGGCCAGATATATGCAGACAGACTCTGCGTGTCTGCCCGTGCTGCGCGAATATGCCGACGCCAACTTCCTGATGCGCGACTACGGCAAGGCTATAAATGCGTACAACAGGCTGCTTGAACTGGGCGACTCAACATATAATACGGTCTACTCGCTCGGCATGGCCTACATGCAGACGGGCAAAAACCCTATGGCACGCAGATGGCTCACCAAGGCAGCCGAAAAAAGCAAGATGCAAAATGCGGGATGCCTTTACCGGCTCGGCATCGTGTGTGTTGACATGGACAGCGTGGCCGAGGGCATTGACTATCTGGAAAAATCAATCGAACTGATGCAGCCCGACCATACGGTGCTGTTTGTAGTAAAGCGCGCATTGGGCGAGGGCTACTACAAGCAGGGCAAATACTGGTCGGCAATATACGCATGGCGTGAGGCGCTTAAACTTAACCGCAACAGCATGGCCACGATATTCAACACGGCGCAGGCATACGGACTTATGGGCAAGCACGACATGGAGAAGGCTTACTACAGAACTTCCCTGAGCATGGCGGCATTGGTGAAGCCCAACAAGGAGCTTAACCAGATGGTGGAACAGGCCGAGACCGCAGTGGGAATGAAGGAGAACTTCAACGGAAACATAATAAGCCTGCCTGCAAACTGACCATGCCGGCTGCCTAAAACGGAAAGACGCCACGTCGGCACATAATAGAGACAGCTTATCTCAGATTAATACAATACTAATTAAATATTTAAGACTATGAAAAGAAATCTATATTTTGTTTCTCTCTTCCTGTTTTTCTTCTCATTAAAAGGCATTGCGGCCATTCCTGAAGGGGCAATACCATTTATCTTTGACAGGCATCTGTATTTTCAGTGTACGCTTAATGACACCATACCTGTTACCCTAATTTATGACACCGGGGCTGATTTTCTATACTTAGACCAAGATTATCTGAAAGTAAATAATCTTCAAAATGCTTTCGGCAGAAAAGGCAGGGCCAAAATCGGGGGAGCAGGCAACAGCGGACCTCAAAACGTAGAGATATTCATCGAGCCCGTCAAGATTCACTGCGGCGATATGGAATATCAAAACAAGATTACTCCTATAATTAAGCTGCGTGACATTCTCGGCAGACATACCGACGGCTTGTTAGGCAACACTCACCTACTGACATCTCCTCTGAAAATCAATTTTAGCGAAGGATACATAAAACAGCTTAAAAAACCGTTTAAAGATGATTTGCTTGATAACTATATAAAACTTGACGCACGATTTGAGAAAAACCGTATTGATGTAAAGGCCAAACTTCAGATTGACGAGAAGAACACCTTGGAAGGATGGTTCAGAATGGATTTAGGATGTGGTTCCTCAATCAGTCTTACTAACGAGGCAGCATCTTCTCTGAATATTGATGACATACCGAAAGCATACTTCAGGACACAAGCCGGCGGCATTGGCGGCGGTTCTGACCAGTTTATTATAAGAGCCGCACAATTCTGTATGACAGATACACTTAAAGACATCGTAATAGATTATTCTGTTAATGAAAAAGGCGCTCTGTCATTTGGTAAGCCATATTTAGGTCTGATTGGAAATAAAATATGGTCGTTATACGATATTGTCTTAGATCCGGAAAACTCTTCAGTGTGGGTGAAACGCAACAAGAATAAAGGAGTGTACATGCAATCATCTGTAACCCATATGGCAACTTTTGACCGCACGGATATTTATGAAGGATGGATAGTGAACGGATTATACAAAGGCGGAATAGCAGAAAAGGCAGGTATTGAAATTGGAGATATAATCATAACCATAAACAACCGTCCGGTAAAAGAAATAACATGGGAAGAACAACGAAAGGGGCTAAACCTTAATGGAGAAGTTGAATATACCGTCAAAAAAGCCGACGGAAAGATAGTTTGCTATACATTACACGTTGACAAACAGATAATCTGATTTAATGCCTGACTAAATATTAAGTTTTTTATAATCGGGAGAGAAATTCTTATTTTTATAGGAATGAAGCTAAGATAGCCTTATTGCCGTTTTATATTGAATATCTTGCCGTCCGCTATTTTCTAGACATAGCCCGTTATGCCTGCTAAATAGCAGACGGCAAGACAGCAATATGTAAAAAAGATGGAAGGAAACATCAATCTGCATGCAGAAACAAACCATATACCGGCTTACGACCGATAAAGGTTAAACAGGCTATTGGGCAAATATGATAAAAATATAAAAAACTGTTTGAGTGTTAGCATTTTATTAGTATCTTTGCAGACAGAATTTTAAGCAAATCACAATAAGGATTATTCCGTTGTGAAAACATTGAGGCTGGCTCGTCGTCCTTTAACGGCGGGCATTTTTTATAATGGCCGAAAGGCTTTGACAAATGGGTATTGACAACAAGATTTCACAATAAGTTATGGACACTAACATTTCCGACTATGAGATAATGGCGCCCGTGGGCAGCCGCGAGAGCCTGCAGGCAGCACTGCAGGCCGGTGCCGACTCGATTTATTTCGGCATTGAGAAGCTGAACATGAGGGCTCACTCGGCAAGCACGTTCACCATTGACGACCTGCGCGAGATTGCAGCTACGTGCGGCGAAAGGGGCGTGAAGACTTATCTGACGGTGAACACCATCATCTATGACGACGACATAGAGCTGATGCACCAGATTATCGACGCTGCCAAGGAGGCCGGCATCTCGGCCGTGATAGCGAGCGACGTGGCCGTGATGACCTACTGCCAGAAGGTGGGCCAGGAGGTGCACCTGTCTACACAGCTTAACATAAGCAACATCGAGGCGCTGAAGTTCTACTCTCAGTTTGCCGACGTGGTGGTGCTGGCGCGCGAGCTGAACATGGAGCAGGTGGCAAAGATACATGAGCAGGCTGAGCAGATGAACATCTGCGGACCGTCGGGCAAGAAGATCCGCATAGAGATGTTCTGCCACGGCGCGCTGTGCATGGCCATCAGCGGCAAGTGCTATCTGAGTCTTGACAACGCGTCGCGCTCGGCAAACCGCGGAGAGTGCATGCAGCTGTGCCGCCGCTCGTACATCGTGACGGACAAGGAGACAGGCACGGAGCTAGAGATTGACAACAAATATATAATGAGCCCGAAGGACTTGAAGACGGTGCGCTTCATCGACCGCATGATGAAGGCCGGCGTAAGAGTGTTCAAGATTGAGGGCCGCGCACGCGGACCTGAGTATGTCTACACCGTGGTGAAATGCTACAAGGAGGCCATACAGAGCGTGCTTGACGGCACGTTCACCGAGGAGAAGAAGGACGAGTGGGACGAGCGCCTGGCAACTGTGTTCAACCGCGGATTCTGGGACGGCTACTACCAGGGACAGCGCCTTGGCGAATGGAACAAGAACTATGGCTCTAACGCCACGGAGCGCAAGGTTTACGTGGGCAAGGGCGTCAAGTATTTCTCTAAGCTCGGCGTGGCTGAGTTCTCGTGCGAGGCGTGCGAATTTTCTGTAGGCGACAAGATGCTTATAACAGGTCCTACCACGGGCGTGATGTATGTAACCGTCGAGGAGATTCACGACGACACTCATGCCGTTGAGACAGCGCAGAAGGGCACCCGCGTATCGTTCCGCGTGCCTGACAAGGTGAGACCGAGCGACAAGCTGTTTAAGCTGGTTAAGGTGGAGCCGAAATATTGATTTTTCTTAGGAGTTAAAGGAGTTAGAGTAGTTAAAGGAGTTAAAGTCAAATGCTTTTCTTCTTGGGAGTTAAGGAGAAGTTCCTTGAGCATAGCGAAAAAAGACAAATGTTTTTCTTCGTAAGAGTTAAAGTCAAATGACTTGTTGCGTAAGAGCAAAACTGCTTATGACGACGGAATAGAAACGGAAGCTATTGGTTTCTCCTTGACATACGAATTAAATAAACACATAAAAAACAAAGGATATTATGACAATAAATGAAGCACAGGACGAGGTGATTGAGGAGTTTTCTGACTTCACCGACTGGATGGACAAATATCAGTTGCTCATTGATCTGGGCAACGAACAGAAGCCGCTCGACGACAAGTATAAGACGGAGAGTAACCTGATTGACGGCTGTCAGAGCCGCGTGTGGCTGCAGGCTGACTATGAGGACGGCAAGATTTATTTCACGGCTGAGAGCGACGCACTCATCGTGAAGGGCATCATCGCCCTGCTGATACGCGTGCTGAGCGGACACACACCGCAGGAGATTCTCGACACAGACCTCTATTTCATCGACCGCATCGGTCTGAAAGATCACCTCTCGCCCACCCGCTCAAACGGTCTGCTGGCTATGGTCAAGCAGATCAGAATGTATGCGCTGGCGTTCAAAGTGAAGAACGAAGAGTGAAGAGTGAAGAATTCATTTGAATTGACAATTCATAATTCTTAATTCACAATTCATAATTTCCGCCTTCTTGGTCAAATCATAATTTTCAATTCTCAATTATCAATTCTCAATTTGAATCGATGCGCAAGTTAAAGGTTACGGAGATGAACCGTCTGACGGTAGACGAGTTCAAGAGTTCTGAGAAGATGCCGCTCATCGTGGTGCTCGACGATGTGAGGAGCCTGTATAACGTAGGCTCGGTGTTCCGTTCGTGCGACGCTTTCCGCGTAGAGGCTGTGTGGCTCTGCGGCATCACGGCATGTCCGCCCCACGCAGAGATACACAAGACGGCGCTCGGAGCTGAGGACAGCGTTGAGTGGCGCTACTTCAAGACGGCTGCCGAAGCCGTAAGCGAGCTGCACGCCATGGGATGCAAGGTGATGGCCGTGGAGCAGTGTGAAGGCAGCACCATGCTCAACGAGTTTGTGCCCGACGCAGGCCAACGCTATGCCGTCGCGCTGGGCAACGAGGTGAAGGGCGTGCGCCAGGAGGTGGTTGACGCCAGCGACGGCTGCCTTGAGATACCGCAATTCGGCACGAAGCACTCGCTCAACGTGTCGGTAACGGCAGGCATCGTGGTGTGGCACTTCGCGCAGGAGCACATCAAATCAGCAAAGCAACAGCAATAATGCCACGGCACCGCAATAAGCGGCGGCATAACACAGAACACATACGGCCCTGAAGCCGGCCGAAATAAAACAACGTCCGCAGATGTCTGCATCAGGCAGAATCTGCGGACGTTGCATTTTCTATCTTGCTAATATAATCCTATCTGTTCCACACCTTTACAGAGCCCAGCCTTGTAGAGATGATGTATGCACCTGCCGGCATGCTGCTGATGCTTATGCCCTCCTGCGAGTTATATTTCTTCATATCCATCAGCACGCCCGTCTGGCTGTACACCCTTACCGGCTCGTTTTCAGCCACGCCCGTCAGGCGCACTCTGCCGTCGGCATAAACAGCCTGCACCATGTCCTTCACAGCCGGACGTATCACGTTGATTCCGGTAGACGCCACAGGAGCATATTCCATCACAAGCTCGTCATACACAGCCATCTCGCCCGTGTTTCTGTCCGTCTGATAAACGATGTTTGAGAGTATGGCGTTCTTCGAGTTGAGATAAACCGTTCCGTCCCACTCGTTCTCCACGGGATAAAGCGTGTTGACAGTCTCGAGCGACAGGTCGTGCGTGTATTCATCACGGCTCGACGGCTGCTCCTTCACTTCACTGTATGTCATCCATTCCACAATGTTTCCTGCTTCGTCATACGTGCACACCTCGCCTCCGGCCGGCATCTTCGCGCCGGTGAAGAAGTCGCCAATGGTGCTTATCTTCTCAACCATACGGTCCTTGTCGTCATAAATATACTTCGTGCCGCTCGAGAACGTCATCTCATCGCCGAAGAACGACGAATAGACATTCTCCTCGTCCAGACGTCCCTTGTCGTCATAAGTATAGATCACCTCCTCGAATTTCTCCGTCAGCGCCTCGTCAACGTAGGTGTTGCGCTTAACGAGCTTGTTGCCTTCGTAGACATACTCATAGACACCGCCAAGTTCAAACTCGCCCTTCTTGCGGTTAAGGTTATAGTTGGCACGGCTTAAGATGCGTCCGTTCTCGTCGTAAGTGTATCTCACCTGCGTAGAATATGTATAGAAGTCGTCGCCCGAGAACTTCTGGTATCCCTTCTCGAGCACCTCGTTTCCGTTTTCGTCATAAACATATTTCAGCGTATAGTCGTAGATAAAGCCTGCCAGTTCGCGATACTGCACCGCACTGTCTACACGGCCGTTGGCATCGTCGTAGAAGTATTTGTAATAGTCGTTAGTGTGCTTCGATGTTATTCCGGTCAGCTTATATTCATACTGCTGGGCAAATGATGCCGAAGAAAACAATACAGCGATGATAAGGGAGATAAAATTTCTGTTCATAATGCGTTTGATTTAGAGGTTATACATGTTGTTTCTTAAAAGCTATAGCATTCCGAAAGCAAATATAAGCAAAATTTTATAAAAACAAAAGATATTTTGTAAAAATGTAATAATCTTTTATAAAACCAGCCCTTAAAGTTAAAATTAGTCGTCATAGCAAGACAATTTGCAGACAATTTCAAGGCAAAAAATCTGTCAGCCGCCGCATTATTTCTATCCATTCAGCCCCAGCGTGCCCTCAGCCGTCCCTATGCTCTTTGCCGGCGTCATGCCGTATGACATTTTTGAGGGCATAACACACCATGCCAAAGAAAACATCCGACGGCACCCTGCCATACATGAAACCGCAAACACAATATCTTATATTCAGAATACAGCCGGTATTTTAACCCCTATCTGTTATTATAATCCGGCCGGAATTTTTGCTTTAATACTGAGCGGAATTTTCATTTGACGTTCCGCAGGCGTGGCTGATATGTCAAGAAGAAGCCGCCAAAAGACGGACGACGAAGGCAGGAATAAGCCGAACAGGCTGAGCTATATGCTGCCTAAAAAGCGTTTTGAGACAATAAATGCGGCAGCCCGGACACTTGTCCCGACTGCCGCATTCAACGCGTCATACCGCATTATATGATATCACGTCAGGCACCTGCCGCGCCCTGACTTATTATGTCTATAAGTATAGGCTTCATTCCGCCGACGAAACATTCAACGGCGATGACCATAAGCAGAAGGCCCATAAGGCGCATCATTACGTTGTTGCCCGTCTCGCCGAGCACGCTCACAAGGCGCGTGGAGGCGCGCAGGATGAAGTATGTAAGCACGTAGATAAACACTATCGAGCCTATCAGTATGCTCTTCATCGTTATTGTATGGGCGTCGCTCATCAGCACGATGGTGTTGGCTATGGCGCCCGGACCGCAGAGCATAGGTATGCCCAGCGGCGTTATCGATATGTCGTTGGCATAGGTCTTTATCTCGTCAGAGTTGAGCTTCACGTGCGTGTAGCGTGCCTGCAGCATGTCGTAGCATGTCGTAGCCTATCTTGAAGATTATCACGCCGCCGGCTATGCGGAAGCCGTTGGTGGATATGCCGAAGAACATGAAGATAAACTGGCCGGCAAAGGTGAACACGATGAGGATGATCAGCGCCGTGATGGTGGCGCGCTTTACGATAGACTGGCGCTGCTCCTCGCTCATGCCCTGGGTCATGGTAAGAAACACGGGCATCGTGCCAAGAGGATTGGCAAGCGTGAAGATTGACGTGAGGCACAACAGTGCGTAAGGAAGTAATGTTTCCATGGTTTTTTAAATTTTTCTGCAAATTTATAAATAAATTAATAATAAAGACATAAATGTCATGAAAAATAAAAATAATAACCGCCCAATGGTTATTTCGGCTGCGCGTGCCGGCAAATACAGCCGCAAAAAGCATACATGACAGCGCCGTCAGGGCGCATATTAGGGGTTTCCCTACGCAATTTAGGCCTTTTCCTTTTGACATCTCGCCATTTTTTAGTTTCTTTGCACCAAGTAAACAATATTCAGAAACTTATGAGCACGAAAACAATTAAGAGATTTGCCATAGCCGCACTGGCAGCAACAGCACTCTCACTGCCGGCATCGGCACAGAATTATTGCCACAGCCGCTACTACAACGAGAGCACCGGAAGACTGGAATATTCTTACGGACGCCACGACAGCGGACTGGGCACGGGCAACATGTATTACGGTTTCCGCATAGGTCCGGCGTTCTCAACGGTCAACTCTGACGACCCAACGCTCGACGGCAGCGACTCGCAGACAGGCCTGACCGTAGGAGCAGTGGTGGGAATTCCGCTGTCGGCCGACATTCCGCTCTACCTTGAGCCGGGACTCTTCTACACCGAGAAAGGCGGAAAGAAGGACATAATAAACGACATGGGCGAGAAGAAGAAGATGACCTACGACCTCAACTACATAGAGATGCCCATCGTGCTGAAGTACATCTACAGCATCACCGACCACTTCTCCGTGCAGCCGCAGTTCGGCGGATATCTGGCATGCGGCGTGGGCGGCAAGATGAAGAACTATGACGAGCGCAAGGCCTTCAGCTCGTTCTCCGACGATGCCTTCCAGCGCTTTGACGGAGGTCTGCGCGTGGGATGCGGCGTGGCTTACGACCTGTTCTACTTCGACATAACATACGACATCGGTCTGTCTAACATCTGTCACGACACATTCGACACGTCGCACAACGGATGTCTGTCGCTCAACTTCGGCGTAAACTTCTAAGTCTGCCGATGCCGTATCAAAGTAGGTACCCGGACGCATGCCGCAAGGCATGACGACAACATATCACAATTTATTTTATAATGTTATTTTAAACTGAGGCTGCCTGCCCGCAAGGGTTACGGCGGCCTTTTTCGTTGACAGCCTTACGGGCTGCGCCACCGCCCGTAAGACAAGCGGTCAGCCCAGCCCAAATCCGGCGTTATTGTTCTGCCTGAATTTTTGCCTCATGGTAATCCCGACGCATATAACAACACACCCTACAATGCGCCCCACATGAAGCCTCTGTCAGGCCGAACCGCAACAGCCTCACTACACCAGTCTGCCTTCTGCCATAGAGCGCTCCGCCTGCAGCAGCCATTCCTTGCGCCATATGCCCCCGGCATATCCCGTCAGGCTGCCGCCCGAACCGATGACGCGGTGGCAGGGCACTATAAGCGACACGGGATTGCGCCCTATCGCTGCCGCCACGGCCCTCACAGCCCCAGCGCCACACTCGCCGCAGGCAGCCATGCGCAGCGTCAGTTCCTTGTATGTCAGCGTAGTTCCGCATGGAATGTCCATCAGCCTGCGCCACACGAGGCGGCTGAACGGCGTTCCCATAAGGCTCAGCGGCGGCACAAACTGCGGCTCATGGCCGCTGAAATATTCGTCGAGCCATCTCACGGCAAGCCTCAACACGGGCACGTCTGCCTCTTCGGTTCTACCGGTCAGCGTGCTGCCGTAGTGTTTCTGTCCGTCAAACCACAGCCCCGTAAGCCTGTCGTCGCGGCATGCCAGGGTTATCTCTCCCAGCGGCGAATGATATTTGCATGTAAATGAAATGTCGCTCATGCGGATATGTTTTTACCTGTTAAACGATTAATGCGGCACGACAGACGGCCCGTTTACATGCCCGGCGCCACATTTCATCATAATATATGGCACGACAGAAACAGGCTATACACACCAGAAAGCCTCATGCCGCCATACGGCTTTGCTAATTCCACTAACAGCTGCGTTTGCTCTCTGCCACGAATCTTCGCAGCAGGAAGGTCAGAAAATATGGAAATGTATAGAATTTGCCGTTGAATCCGATGTTCCTGTAGCCCAGTTTGATGCCATACTTCACGTCATTATATTTGTCGTCATTCAGCAGTCTGTTCAGCGAAGCCGTAGCCCCGTCGTTGGCCTTCACCTCCACCGGTATGAGCGAATCGGCGTCCCTTATAAAGAAGTCCATCTCAAGAGCCGGTCTGTCGCTGTGGTAATAAAACAGCCGGTAGCCCTGCTTTACGAGCATGTCGCCTACGATATTCTCGTATATCGCCCCTTTGTACGTTCCGAGATTCCTGTTTGCCCTCAGGTCTTCCTGTGCCTCCTCGTCGAGCGAGGCTATCAGCAGTCCTGTGTCCTTAAAGTATATCTTGTACATCTTTGGGTCGTAGTTGCCTTTCAGCGGCAGCTCGGGCTGATTAAGACAGTAGCACACGTTCACCACTCCGGCATCGGCGAGCCATTCAACGCATCCCATATAGTCTCTGTTGCGCGCGTTTCTGGCTATCTTGGTTATCTGAAACCGCTTGTTCTCCTTTGCCAGGAAGGTCGAGATATGGTTATACACCGCCTTCACCTTTGCCTTGTCCAGGCCTTCAACATATTTTGTTATGTCTTCCTCATAATCCTTCAGCAGCTGGCGCTGAATGTCGAGCGTGCCGCTGAAATTCTTGTTCCTTACGTACGTGCTGACCACTTCGGGCATGCCTCCGATTATGACATAGTCGCGGAACAGGCTCATCAGTGTGTCCATCTGCAGTTCAGACAGCGGCCTTACATCAAGCATTTGACTTAGCAGGTCGGCCGTGAACTCGTCATTATAGCCCATTGCCCACAAAAATTCCTCAAAGTCCATCGAGTGCATCTCGTAGTCCTCCTTATATCCCACGCTGTTAGATTCTATCTCATTGTAGCTTATCCCCATGAGCGAGCCTGAGCAGATTACGTCGAAACGGCCGTCGAGCTTAAAAAACTTCAGCGACGTGGCGCAGTTGGGGCACGCCTGAAGCTCGTCGAAGAAAAATATGGTATTGCCGGGAATAAACTTCAATTCAGGATTCAGCAGTGATATATTCTTCAGAATGGCGTCCACCTCAAATCCGTCGTTGAATATCTCACGGTATTTTTTCTGCTCGATAAAGTTTATCTCTATCACGCTTGCATAATTCTGACCGGCAAACCACTCTACTGAGCACGTCTTGCCTATCTGCCTGGCACCCTTGATGATAAGAGGCTTCCTGTCAGGTCTGTTTTTCCAGTCAGTCAGATATTTGTCAATCTTTCTTTTCAGCAACTTCTCCATATTTCCAAACGTCTTGATACATCTGCAAATATAGTAAATTTCACATTTTCCGCATCATAAAAACCCATATTTTTCACACTTTCCGTGCCATATTACCCCATTATTTTCACATTTTCCATACAATATACAGCCATCAATTTCACACTTTCCGCATCCAAAAGGCCTATAAATTTCACATTTTCCCCTTATTAAGGCCAAAAGTAATCAGCTGTATAAGCAGACTAAGCCAACAGACGATACTTATTCTGACGGTATCTGTGTAATGACATTATGAAGGTCGTGAGGCACACTACACACCGTGGCGCCGCCGCATTTTGTAAATATTTCAGACAAAATCCATACCGTTTGACGTCTTCAGAATGCCCATGCTCCTCACGTCTCCGCGATTTTGCCTGAAAAACGTCAAAAAACGAGCATTCACACTAAAGCATTGACATACAGACATTTAAGCCATTTTGAAAGCAAAAGCCGCAGTGTTAAAATATATTACTCTGCCACTTTCGGTGCAAAACCCATAGGTTTACGCTCCAAAAGCAGTGCTATTGCAACGCAAAACAAGCCCTTACATGCCCCAAAAACATCATCCTCACATCGCTTATAGCCGCACAAAAGCAAACATAAGTTAAAACAAAGACACTCAGCACGCCATTTCTTTAACATCCATTAAGGTCTTCTTCTCCAGATTACAAAAAAATTTTGTCCTGACTTTTTACCGCGTTTTTAGTTTTTGTATGAAAGTAGTGAAATTATTTGTTGATACAATATGGGCAAATTTTATTATCAATGATAATAACGTTCCAGAAGATACAAAAGCAAGGCAAATTCGGACAATTACCATAACTATAGAATTTTGTTTTTTACATAAACAAGCACAAAAAATCAATATAATCAGCCAAATCACATTAAATTTTAGAGATTTGGCAAATTATAGCTTATTTTTAATCAAGAATAGCTCAGATCAATATAAATATTATCATTGATTAAAATCAGCATTTATCCTATTATTCGATGCAATATGTGTACATCTTTGATTATCAATAGTATGGCGCTCTAAAATGTACAGCCAGCAAGTTGGCAAGTATCTGAGAATGTGCAAGTTAATGATTTTCAGCTTCATTCTCGACTTATCCTCCATTTTGAAAAGTAAGTGTAATTTCTTGAATATCAAAATTGCGGTACAAAGAGATGAGAAAAGGTACAAAAATAGCTCTGAAACCGAATGGTAATCAGAGCCATCTTTGCATTAAATATTATTCTTCATCTTCATCACAAATATCAGACCTAAATTCAAAAATTAGTTCCGAGGAGGGAATATTACATTCTTCAAATAAACCATGTAGAATATTTATCTTTGTCTGTGTACTATTATCAGTCCATAAGTACATATTTGGTCCAAGCTCTCTTCTCCATGATTCTGGGGTTGTTGAAAATCCAGATTTTTCATTTGCACATAACCACTCAATAGTAGAGCGCCTTTTCAATAAAATGTGATTACATACTTGAATCAGCATGTCTTTCCAAGTGTTTACTGTGTATCGAACTCCATATAGGATGTATGCTTGCAGTTTTTTACCTGTAAATTCAAAATCATCATCTTCTAATGATGCTGATTCTGCCTCTTGCTTAATAGGCTTGAATGTGGTTGACGGCATCGGCCATAATTTCATAAAAACGCCCAATAGTTCCTTTTGTCTTTCTTTCAGTTCATCCTCAGTCCATTTATCACAAGATTTGACATAATTGTTTAATCTGAAAGCACTCTCTTTAAACCCTTTCTCCATATCTCTCTTCTCAAGGAATGTAAGGTTACTGTATTGTGAGTTATAGGCTGTTAGTGTAAGGTTAGCCATAGTGTGAAGATATGTCTGGTGTATGCGTTCCCATTCTGGGCCTAAATCTTTTTTCCATTGATTCGAAAGCGTCTGAGGCATTATGTGCTCAATGGAAATTTTCTTCTCTGAAAGTCCTTTTACAACATCATGGCGTTCATTATTATCCCTGTTTTCCAAACGTTCCAATATGAACATTCGTGCATTTGCCGGAATCTTGTACACTTGGCGTGTGGCAAAGTCCGTTTTAACATCCTCGTCACTGGGGAAAATAGACGAACGTCCCTTCTTGAGTAGGATATATGTCAAGACATCAATATAAGCAGGCTTGTTGTCACTTACAACTTTACCTATATGGTTTAATACGTCTCTATGTAAAGTGGCAAATACTTTGTTTAAGGCATTTGACGGAAGGTTACATATTATGCGGCGTGCCCAATAGGACTCAATTACATCTATGACCCTGCAGATTTCACTTTCAGGCAAATCGTTTTTTGAAGCATAATCAAAAAAAGCCATAAAGAAAGGATATGCAATTGTTGAATCAAGTGTTCGTAATTGACTTAGCTTTTGATTCAATTTATCGGTTCCGGCTTTTGCATTATCTATTTGACTATATATTTTAGCATAATGGTGCATATCCTCAAGCAAATCAGCTCTTGCCATATTGTTTCCTTCAGCATACTCCTTAAATATAAAATAAATTTTATCTATACGACCTATTTTACCTTGCTTCATAGTGAGATAATCGCGCACAAATGAAGAAGGATCATACTTTGTAAAAACTTCTATAGGATTCCAAAAACGGTTATAGAGATAATCTTGTTCTGTTGGGGAAAGAGACATTAATAAATAGTTGCGTATCTTATCAGCTTCACTTAGGTCAAGCCCTGTTGAGTTGAGACTTTCAAAAATCAATTGAGGATCGTCATCTGCATCTAGACGAATATTTATGACTTCCAATTTCTTAATTGTTTCAAACAATTCGTCAATTGTAAGTCCTGAACGTATGACCCTATCATAGAAAAAATCATAATTTCGCGTAACATTAGATTCTTTAATGTATTGTTCTCTTGATTTATATAGCAAAGCATCGAATGCTTCCATATCCTTTTTGATCGGTTTGAGTTTTACCTTGCGTTCGTCTTCTTGGTACTCATCCACAAGGTATCGCTTGAATATTTTTTCAACCAATTTGGAATCTACTGCCTCTATCAATCCCTCTTTTTTTGCATTGACCATAGCAATCAGCAACAACGAAACGGTGGTAATACGTTGTTGCCCATCAATGATATACCTGTCTTCAGTTCCAGGTTGAATACTTGATACAATGCTTCCAAAAAAATGGCTTTTTCTGTTACTCTCGTGCAGATTTAGCAAATCATTAAATAGTTGTTCGCAGTTTTCTTCCTTCCAATCATAATTTCTTTGATATAGAGGTATTATAAATCTTTTATCTGAGCCATCAAAGAATTTGATTAATGGTTGAGCATCACCTTTCATAACAAGTTTATTTATGTTGTTTATAATATTCGTTGCAATATCAAAAAACAGATTTAATGTAGTTTATCAATTCCGTATTGTTACAATTGGGAATTTCTAAACTTTTACCTCCATTAAATCCATGTTGCAATAAATCGGATTCTGTTAATTGAGAACGATTTGATTCAGCAAGCAATTCCAGTTTATAAGTTTTATCATCAGGAGCCTTTTCTACCCAAAACTCCTTATCCTCACGTTTGCAGTTCTCTGCTGTTACAATCATTTTGAAGCGGACATAACGCTCATCTGACATAAACAGATATACTATATCGCCTATGGCGAAACGAGCTCTCCCCATTCTCCAAGAAATAAACCCTAAGGTGTTTATAGCATCAGCATGCCTACATCTTTTCTTATTAGCGAAGGCAATCCAAGTACGGTTACACTTATTCATAGTCTTATTATTTTGCGAAATACTCAGTCTTCAACCAATAGGCATAAATCGGGTCCTGGAACGAGATTTCACCAGCCTTATTATCCAATATATCATTCTTGATAAGGGCAGCCTTTGAGCGGGATATTGAGGTCGTTGAAGAGATTTGATAGCGATGCATCACTTCAGTCGAACTGATGGCTTTTTCGCCGGCTATAAGGGCTTTAAGATAGTTCAGCTGCTGTGTCGTAAGTGTTTCGGTGATTGTTACGAACAGCAGACTCAACTGCTCCACTAATGCCGTGTGTGCCTCACGCACAATCTCAACAGTACATACATCCTTTGTTCTGAGCCATGAAAGCTGTGCCAGCTGTTGTGCGTAGTATGGATGGTTATCCACGAGCTTTGCTATCAAATGGCTTGCTTCATCGTCGATGTTCTTGCCTGTATCAGCGAAACGACTCTTGAAGAATTCCACAAGGCAAGGCGTTTCAATCTTATTTAGAAACATCAGATTACCGAACTTATAGAATGGTTTGGACGAGTCGGTAAAAACTTCCATCATCATGTGGCGTTTGCTGCCATAGAGACAATAGGCCACATTCTGGTGCAGCTGCCAATGGGAACGCAATTTTTTTTGGAAATAATCTGGGTCAGTAAATTCTGCGATATTTTGGAACTCATCTACGCAAATCACGATTTTCAGCCCCTTTTTCCTGGCAATCTTTTCGGCAAGGTCGAGCACTTCATCGGGGTTGCGCTTTACCTCCTCCCAATCAAAGTCGATTGAAATCTCATTGGTGGGGTCCATACCGATTGTTATCTTGGGGACAAGATGCGAAAAGAAACTCTTCGCGCTCTCTATTGCTTCCTCCCATTTTGAGGAAGTGGCGGCAATAACCTTCTGGGCGAGCAGTGAATAGAAATGCTCCTCGCTACGAACATTGAAAAGGTCGATATGGCAGATTCGGAGGTTGCAGTCCTGCGCCATCGCTAACTTTGCAGCCTTATTTACAAGTGAACTCTTACCCCAGCGACGAGGAGATATAATAATTGTATTGATTAACGACGTAAAGCTCTGAAGCAGGTCGGCTGTTTCTTTCTCACGGTCGGTAAAATTCTTTTCAGTAGCAATTTTTCCAAATATAAACGGAGTTTCCATAACGCTCTATTTTTGATTTCCAACACAAATATAATACATAAAATGTAATTACAAAAATTGTTGCAACAAAAAGTGTATATACATTTATTGTAGTATTTTAATGACCTGCATCGTTTTTATATAAAAATCAGGCCAAAGATTGTACAACCATAATGGGCTTGAGCATTTTTATAGAAACAATATATTGTTTGTTAGAGGTGAAATACGAACCCTATGAATAAAATAATAGTGTTTAGTATTTTTCGAAAATTTATAAGCGGACAAAAAGACGGCTGAAAAACATGAATGCACAAAATAGATAAAGCTATGCGCAGGATAATGACTGATTTGGGTTAAAATCATCATTATCCAATTCTTCGTATTCTAACTCACAAGATGTATTGTTCGGGGATATTATGTCGTTCTATTTCGCCTTCAAACCGGCAGGTATAAATAGAGCCTTGGGAACGAAACTTCGCTCGCCTTATCACGTAGAAAAAAATACTATTTACGCCTATTTGCCGGGGGAAACTGCGGAAGAAGATGTAAATTGTCGGGGGACTGGCTCTACTTTTCACCGCGTTCGGGCCACAGGGTGTAGTCTAAGGCGCGGTTGCTGTCGGGAGCAATCTCTATCGGAGCGTTGTCCTGCCGTACGTCGTCTGATGCCGTGGAACGGTTGTAGAGCGTAACAGCCACATAAGCAGTGAGCGCAGCAACAACTAATGCCAGCAATGCAACCACGATGCGCTGACGGTTGTCTGTGCGCGGCAGCGACATCACGGCCGACATGTCTGCCGGACGCTCAGAGGCGTTGCGCCGGGTGCAGGCTGCAGCTATACGACGCAGATAGGCATCGCCAGTAAGCCGGGCCATGTCTCTTACCACCATTCCGAACGAATAGATGTCGGCCTTTATGTCGGGCTTGGCGTCGGGCTGAAGCTGTTCCGGGGCGATGTAGCCCGATGAGCCGGCAGGACATTTCAGCACGTTGAAATAGTCGCTGTCCGACAAGCTGAAGTCTATCAGCTTGGTGTTGTGGCCGTTGTGCGTTATCATTATGTTCGAAGGCTTCAGGTCGCGGTGTATTATCTGCTTGCTGTGTATGTATCCGAGCGCGTCGGCCAGCTGCTCGGTTACTCTGCGCGCCATGTCGGGCGTCAGCGTCTTGCTGTCAATGAGGCTCTTCAGCGTGTCGCCGTCGATATATTCCATAACGATGACCGTGCCCAGCTCTGCCACCTCTTCCATGCTTATGGTACGGCAGATGTGCGGATGGTCCATCTGCAGCCCAATCTCAAACTCCTTGGCAAGGGCCTGACGGTAGACGGGCGTGTAGGCAAAATCGGGCTTCAGGCATTTCAGCGTATAGCGCTTGCCGAAGCGTGTGGCTGTCAGCAGGCGCGTATGTCCCGACCTCGATACGTAGAATTCGCTTATGTCTCTGAAGGCGTTCTGCACGGGTATGCGCACGGCACTGTCCATCTCGCCGTCTATGTCGCTCATGTATCCTGAGGGGCTGTCGTCCAATATTTCGGTGTCTGAATTGTTCATTTCTCAATGTTGATGACGTTAATTATGGTTAGTCCGCCGTTGCGGCCTGCCACAAAGGGGGCCGTGCGGCCGTCAGGTCGCTCGATGTAGGGCAGATAGAGCGGCTGCTCCTTGATGAAGCATCCTGTTACGAAGCTGTCGCCGGGCACGAGCTTGCTGTTCTGCGACGACACCACCTCATAACGGCTCTCGCCCACGTAGCGCAGGCGCACCAGGCGGTTGGGGCTCCAGCCTATCTCCACCTCTGTTCCGGCGTCGAGCTCGTTGCTGATGAGCTGCTTGGCGTTGAAGAACGACGAGTTGTAGCGTGTGCTTGTCTTGAGCCACGAAACGAAGGCGTAATAGTTGGCATGGCCAAGATACTGGGCCAGGATGTCGAGCGTAAACATGCGCGGCTTGTGGCTGTCGTTGACGTATCCCCAGAGCCTCTTGAGCGTCGACGCCGACACGTTCTGTCCGGTGTCGTGGCTCAGATGAACCGAAAACTCCTCAAAGTCGGTTGTCGTGCCGAGCGTCTTTCCATATTTCTGTTCAATGAGCAGCTTCAGCTCCTCTATTTCAGGTGTATTCATTGTCATAAACTTAAATGCTGTTTTGTTTGTAAATGAGCAGCACGCGTCATTCCTCTACGATGGTGCCGAAGCGCTTCCAGCTCGAGTCGGCACGATAGAAGTTGCGCCGTCCCTTGGGCACGTGCAGCGTGCATGTAGGCAGAAAGTCGGGCGTGCTGGTCAGGGCGTTGCTGTTGCACACGGGCGGATACTGTGCGTCGACATACAGATGCTCGAGCGGACAGCCGTCGAACACATAGTCGGATATCAGCTCTGTGGCTGCACCGAGACGCACCGTGGTGAGCTTGTCGCACTTCTGGAAGGTGGCTGTGGGTATGAGTCTAAGCCCTGACGGCATGACCACCTCCTCTACGCTGCTGTCGTAGAACACGGCCTGCCCTATCTCCATGAGGTTGTCGGGCAGGGTGAAGCGTGTTATGTGGCAGCCCTGGAAGGCATAGTCGCCTATGGCCTTGACAGTAGACGGCAGCGTATAGTCGCCCTGCTTGCCTATGGGGAACCACAGTATCTCTGTGGCACCGGCGTCGAACAGCACTCCGTCGATGCTGCTGTATGCAGTGTTGGCGCCCGACACGTTGATGGCGGCGAGCGCCGTGCAGCCCGACGACGGACTGATGTCGGTGGCTGATGCCGGTATGGTTATCTCTCTGAGCGCCGTGCAGTTCATGAAGGCGTCTTTCTCTATCTTGACGGCATCGGAAGGCAGAGTAACGCTTGTAAGTAGGGTGCAGTCGGCAAAGAGGCCGTAACCCACTACATTATTCTCGGTGTATCGCGACGAGCCGTACACTCCTCCGCCCTCCACGATATGGGCGTCGGCCATGTTTACCTGTGCAAGGCGACCAGCCGTGGCAGAGCCGTCGATGTCGCGTCCCATCATCTGGCGCAGGCACCGCAGGTCGTCGCCGTTCATAGGTCCGGCAATAGACAGCGTAGTATACTCGTATTTGCTGTCGCCCATAAGTTCTTCAAACTCGCCAGCACTGGCCAGCAGAACAGCGTCAGACGTGGTTATGGTCAGTGCCTCGCCCACGCTCTCGCCCTCGCCGTTGGCGGCATAGGCCTTTATCTCGTAGGTGGCGTTCTGGCGCAGTCCGCCTATGCGCACCCTCATGCCAACGCCTTCGGCGCCCGGCGTCTCGGCCTCTACGCTATGCGTGTCGCCCGTCTCAATGTCGGTTACGTAGCACCCCGTGGAGGTTATGGTCTCGTTGCCGTCGTCCGTTATTTCATATTCTACAATGACGCTCATTGGGCCTTGACTCAGCACTGTCGGCACGCCCACCGTGGGCCTATCGTTTGGCACGGTTACAAAGGTCATCGTGTTGCCATGCAGCTCCACGCGGCCGTTGGTAGCATGGAGTCTGTAGTAGTACATCGTGCCCGGCTGAAGCCCCGTCAGCTGTATTTTCACCTTGTTGCCGTCGGGGGCAAGCACGCCCGTGGTGTGGTCCATCTGGTCTGTCGTGCCGTATCTGAAGTGCAGCTCCGGCATGTCGGTACTTCCCTGCAGCACCACCTCGCCTGCGATGACGGCCTCTGTGCGCGTTATGTCAAAGGCCTCGCCCGTTACGAGGCGCGGTTCAAAGTTATCCGGAGCCTCATCGCTGCTGCATGCGGCCAGCGTAAGCAGCAGCGCTATCAGTGTGGTGAGTGATAATATCCTTGTCTTCATCTTTTGCCAATGTTAATGCCTACACCTATGCAGCCCTGCCACTGGCGTCCGGCTATGGTTACGGCAGATGCCGACACGCTTATCCGTCCGAACGACAGCATCACGCCAAGCTCGGCTGCGAGGCCCTTGTGTGTCAGGCCGTCGTTGAGCGCAAGCCCGCCTCCTTCGCTCTCAGCCAGCTCCCATGCCGTGGCCGTGCGGCCATAGCCAATGCCCTCAAACAGGCTGACCATGCGCCCGAGGCGGTGTATCGCTCCGGCCGTCACGGTGTATGTCGAGTGGCGTGTCTGTCCTGTGTAATATGGTTTTATGCTGCTTCCGTCGGTAAATCCTTCCTTGTCGCAGGTGGTTACGGTCTTGCCTATGCTGCGCAGGTCGGCACTTGCATGAACGAAGAAGCCATGGCGGCGCATTAATGCCACCATGACACCCCACGAAGGTCCGTTTTCGTGCATCGAAACTGTAAACAGGGCATGAGTCCTGAGCGGCAGCTTCGGCCGCCGCTTCTTCACGGCTATTGTGTCGACGATGGTCTTTGTCAGCACAATGGTGTCGTGCTTAAGGGCTATGTCTGGCTTGGGCGAATTGATGACCATCTCGTAGGTCATGTGGCTCTCAAGCGGTTTCTCAAACTTATAGTCGCGCATGACGCCCCATTCAGGATGTTTTATGGTAATCTTTTTTGTGCCTTTGGGCAGATAAAGCCATATCTCGCCTACATTGTCCTTACGCATGACAATGCCCAAAGGCGACGAGAAGGCATACTCGGGCGTGGCCGTAACCTTCAGCAGGGCGCACGCCTCGTCGTTGAGGTCGCGCACCGGAGTGATAAAGGCGCTCACGTCGTTGGGCAAGACGCGAAACTTAGTCACGCTGAACTGCTGTGCCAGGGCCGTGCCGCAGCCTGCCATGCAGAGCATGAGCGTCAGCAGCAGTGCCTTTAACGTGCGTATATGTAACATCTTGCCTGTCATATAGGTTTGTTTAAAGTGATAATGTCGTTTGTCTTAGCTTAACTTGTCTTTAGTTACTCCAGGTTGAAGTCTCTGATGTTCATCACTTCGTTATCATCGCTGATGGTCTCTGTCGGCTGCCATGTGCGCACATGTATCAGCGGCATCGACTCGTTGCGGAAGTCCCAGAGCAGGAAGAGGTAGCCGTCGTCAGCATAGCAGTCGCTCTTGTACTGCTGGCGGAGGCTGACGCCGTAGATGCCGTCCATGGTTGGATGGCGCATTATGCGGAAGTCGGAGAACTTTACGCTTATGTTCTTGCTGGCGGCAAAGGCCTTGCTTAGCCGCGATATGTATTCTTTCTTGGTGCGGATGTTATACTCAACACGCGACGCCGGAATAAACTTGCCTTCGCTGCCGGCCTTGGTCTTGACCACGTTGCCCACGATGATGAGGGCCTGCTCGCTGAACACCTGGCGCAGAAAGTCGATGTCCTTGGTGGTGTAGGCCATGCGGAAGTGTTCGCAGTAGTTGAGTATCACGCGGCGGCGCTGAGCGTCGTCAACCGACAGTTTGCCTGCAAGGATCTTGGCAGCCTCCTTATAGAAAGGATTGCTGCGTGCCATTTGTTTCAGGTCGCCGTCGGTCATGCTGCCCGACTTGTCTGCCTTGCCGCTATTCTGTCCGCCTTCGTATGTGCTCTGTCCGGGCGCCTGCGCCATAGTGCTGCTCTCCTCTTGCTCAACCGTAGAGGGTATGCCGGTGCCTGTACTGAAGAACGTCACGTTGCCGTTGCGGTCGACAAATCCCTCACGGCCTGTGCCGTTCTCGCGGAAGCGCAGCTGTCCGTTGCGGTAGCGCACGTCGAACATGCAGTTGCGCAGCGGTATTGCGAAGAGCAGTCTGTCGTTTTCGTCTACCACCGCAAAGGTCTCATATCCCTTGCCGTCAACGCGGCCAACAAGCTCGAGCCCCTCATGCAGCCCGTATCTGTTGATGTTTTTTTGCTGTCAGTCTGTCCGAGGGTGGGCTGCAGCCCCAAAGCCACAGCCACACCCCCTAAAATGAGAGTTAGTATGGATAGTATATATATTGTCGCTTTCATTCAAGTTGATAACCGGCAAGACTATTGCCAACCGACAATCTCGCCTCCTATTTCAATTTTAATCTGTTCAGGGTTGCCTGATATGATGAAGTTTACAAGGTGCTCCGTGCCGGGCTTAAACTGGAACGTGCTCTCGTAGAGATACGACACGCCGTCCATCACAACCTCTATCAGCGGCATGCGGTTGGCCACGCGCTGAGGCACTATTATGGCCGAATAGATATAGCTGCTTATCTGTCGGGCCCTTATCGTGGTGCCGTTGCCCCTTACATATTTTGTGGCAACGCCGGCACTTAGGTCTATGGTCGACTCAGGCACAGTGTTGTGCACATACACCTCGGCGTATGTAGGCATCTCGCCCTCAAAGTCCTCGCCCTTTATCAGGCGTATGGTGAGCTTGCTCATTATGTGCTTGAAGGCCAGGGTTACGGGAGAGTTTGACGCGCTGACGTTGTTGGTCTGTGCATACAGAAAGTCGCTGGCCTCATAGCCGTCGGCCGTGCTCTGGTCGGTCTGCACGCAGAATGGCAGGTCCTCGATAGAGCTTACAGACGTCATGTAGGGATAATAGGCGTAGAAGTTGTACGTGCCTTCATCCCAATAGAGCGTGCGGCTTGCGGTCCATGAGCTGCCGCTGCACGTCAGCGGCTCGTTGTTCACAAGGTTGCCGCCTATCTCGAGGGGCTTGTCAGTGCTGCTTGCGAACAGACCTATCCTGTCGCCGTTCTCGAATCCCGAGTCGGTCACCCTTGTGCGCTGTGAAGGATGAGTCACCTCAAACCTCATGGGCGTATGCCTTGCGTCTACCGGTGTGTCGTCTTCCTGGCTGCATCCGGCTGCTATCAGCGCAACAAGTGCAAGACCTATATGTATAATACGCTTTTTCATCGTCTTTATTATTTAATTTACTTAAAAATTTATACTAAAATAGCATTATTCACGTTATCCACAATTTCCGTTTCATGTTTTTATCTGTGGCGGCGTGCCTTGCGCATGTTGCTGAGCGGACTGCCCTTATGTATCTTGGGCGGCATATGCTGTCCGTGCCCGACGCTTACAGAACCGACACCCATGCCGCGGGTGACGATGCCTGCATCACGTTTGTCGTTGGCAACAAACTCCTCGAACGAGAATGTCTCACCGGCATACTTCTTTATGCGCCTTACTATGCTCTCGCGACTTATGGTGCTGTAATATGGTATGTCGTTGTTCATGCATGAATTCTGTTCTGAACGGAACACTCCGCGACTGTGCATAAATCCGCCTTCATAGATGTCGACAACATCGCTGTATCGGCTGTCGAATATCAGGTGGCTCCATGGCACTTCGTGCATCTTGCCCGTAAGCGACAGATTGTCGTACCAGCCGAGCGACTTTGCCCAGTTGATGGCGTCAACATGGCCGCAGCACGTGCAGTTGCAGAAGTCGATAAAGGCGTTATGGTAGATATACTCGTCGCCAAGCTTGCCGAAGCCGTGACCGCCGGCCTCATGCTGTATCACTCCGCGGGTGTCGAGCGGATAGCCATAGGTGCTCCGCGGACAGAAGGCTATAGCCGAACCATCCTCCCACATCTGGCAGATGCCGCCGTATTCGGTAGTGTTGGGCACAATTATTATCAGCGTCTGGTTCAAGTTGTTCTGATTTACGGTCGGAGCATTGAGCGCATAGCTGAATATCTCGTCATAGTCGGCACGCAAGCCGACACCACTGGTGAATGTTGTGCCGAAACGGTTGTAGCGTATGGTGTTCACCGTGCCTATACCGCTCTCGTTAGACATGGCAAAACCTATGTAGATG
>ULJB01009650.1_pt1 | contig 35069 bp, 30 predicted proteins | sample 1950771 | NCBI WGS metagenome assembly ULJB01 (sample SAMEA4835461, study PRJEB28245) | human gut metagenome | biome: gut microbiome; material: fecal sample | place: Denmark | collected 2008
CGGATACCGATACAGATGTAGATACAGATACGGACTCCGACACTGACACGGATTCTGATACAGATACAGATACCGATAACGATTCTGACAGTGATTCAGACTCTGATTCAGATAGTGATAATGATTCGGACAGTGATAACGATATGGATTCGGATACAGATAACGACACAGATTTAGACACGGATACCGATGTTGATACAGACACTGATAATGACTCTGACGATGACATCGACAGTGATTCAGACAACGATACAGATAATGATACTGATATTGACTTAGATAACGATTCAGACAATGACAGCGATAATGATTCAGATGATGATCCGATACCTGATATAAGATCGGAAGATTACGGAAAATATACTTATAAACAGCGCGTTGTAGACTATAATGTAAATTCTATAGACAAACGCCAGTATATGAGATTCAGTGCACAGGATAACAGAAATCCGGTTCAGCTCGCAGATAATACTCAAATTGATTCTCTGCTTGATATTTCAAGAGGCGGAATTGCAGTAACACACCATAATGACTTAAAAGTCGGTGATGTTGTTCCTGTAAATATTTCTTACGGTGATTTGAACATTAATGCTGATGTAAAAATTGTTTCAGCTACAGACAGACGTGCAGGAGCAGAGTTCATAAATCTTGATCAGGCAACCGCAAACAAACTTCTGTATATGAATATATTGCTTGAAGAACAAACAGCATTAAGAAATAATGCTAATGATTTATCTTACATAAAATAGTGAAAATATTTTATAAATAAAAATAAGCTGTTAGAATGTTAACAGCTTATTTTTACACATATGCTCCTGCACCGGTTCTGCTGATTCTGGCATTTCTGATTTTCATAAATCTACTATCCTGTGTTAAATCCCACTGAGGTGCATATCCTTTTGTTTGTCCTGCTGTATACTGAGGAGCCGTATTCTGACTCATAAATAACGCTGCAGTAGATTGGAGCCCATTTGCAAATTTGCCCCAATCGAATTTTTGGCTTGATTTAAGTGTTTTGGATGCAATATTTTGGAATTTTGAAACAGTTTTATTACCGGCTTCTTTTCTTGCTTTTTTGGTAAGTCCACCGACAACGCCATTTTCTATAGTTCCGCCGACTCCTGTAACATTTTCAGAAAATATATCTTTGGCAGTTGTTCCGGCAGCTTGTACATTAACATTATTTTTTATATTGTCATTTTTAATATCATTGATTAAGTCTTCGCCAATTTTTCCGGTTTTATCATTTGCCATATCTGTTTGAAGCTGGCTGCTTATAGACTTTTTCATTTCTTTTTCAGTCATACCGCCGAGCTGTCCGCTTTCTGCCAATTGGCTTGCCTGCTCTTTTGCTGCTGTGTTTGCAGCAAGTTTTTGAGTAGCTTCTTGAGCCCGTTGATCAATTTGGTCAAACGTATTACCTAATTGCTTTGTAGATTTCACAGCTGCTGTACCTGTTTGAACAGCACTTGCTGCACTTGCTAAAGCTCCCATCAAATTGCCGTCTGCTGCATAAGCTGCAGTTTTTGTAATATTTGCGGCAGCCTGTCCATAATTACCAACCATTTCAACAACTGTACCGACCTTTTGCATTACTCTGCCTGTTGCAATCAAAGCTGCGCCCGCTCCGAATAAGCCGCTCATTGCTGTTCCTAATGCGACAAGTCCCTGACCTGCTACATTTACAAGTTGGCCTGTTTGCGAAACAATTGCGCTTATCTGTTCAATTTTTGTTGCGACTTCAGCAACTTTGTTTGTGTCAGACTGGTTAGACTCAATAGCTTTTGTATTCTTTTGATTTACTTTTACATAGTTATTGTTCGTTTTTTGCATTTGCTTGATAGTTCTTGATGAACTTCTTTGCAAAGTGTAAATCTGTTTGCCATTACTTTGAACAAGTGATGTTTTAGAACCTATTAATGCTTGTAATGCATTAATTTTACTTGCATTAGGATTTCCTTGCTGACCGTCAGATGAATTCCCGTTTATTGAGAAAGATGAAGAGCCTAAAAGAGAATCAAGCTCATTTTGCGCGTTTTCAATCTCTGTCTGAACTTCTTCAGTTTCTTTTACAAGTTTTTCCAGTTTTGCGTTGTCTTTTTTTAATTCAGCTTCCTGTTTTCTTAATTGAGTCTGAAATTTTTTATCATCTTTTTTAAGCTGTTTATCAAGTTTTTGAGCATTTCGATTATAATTATCAACTGTAACCTTATCATCTTGCGTGTCTTGAGTTAATGATTCGACTTGATCACCTTGAGACTGCGCATCAGCAGCTGCAGCTCTTCCATCCGCAGCATTATCTATGTCTGTTATATTTTCTGAGTCTGATGCACCGCCTGCAGCTCCGGCTGTTCCTGTTGTACCGCCGGAATTGTTTAAATCGTCTATACTTCTTCTTGTATTCAAATCATTTAAAGAATTTGCAGTTGTTGTCGGAGATGTCGATTTTGCACCTGGAGCATTAAAGATTGAACCTGTCATCTGAAGATATTCAGGTTTATTTGCGGAAGCTTGTCTGGTATTTGTGCTCAAGTTAAGCTTTATCGCATCAATCTTATTCTGTTGTACATTAGATATCGGCATAGCTCTCCTGCTTATTTAATCTCTCTTAAATATATAAAGTTTTATGGAGAGAGCCGATTTCAGCATTTTTACATGTTGTTACATTTGTTAATATTTAAATAATATTAAATAACAAGGCAGTAAGCCGTTAAAAATTAAATTGTAAATTCTCAGCGCCCTGCACTCTAAAAGCCTAAATATCTTGATAAACATTTGCCTAAAAATTCTGTTCATGATAAAATACTTAAGTATTTTAGTTTAAATTTTTAAGAAGGAGATATAAATTATGAAACTAATGGAAGGGAAAAAAGGTGTAATTTTCGGAGTATCTAATACTCACGGAATTGCTTATGCCATTGCAAAACAACTTTATGATGCAGGTGCAGATATTGCTTTTACTTATGCAGGTGAAGCAATGGAAAAACGTGTAAGACCGCTTGCGGAAGAAATGGGCGCTAAAATTATTATGAGCTGTGATGTAACTAAAGAAGATGAAGTTGCAGCTGTATTTAAAGAATGTGAAAGAGTTTACGGCAAATTGGATTTTGTTGTACATGCTGTTGCTTTTGCGGCAAAAGAAGATTTGCAGGGCAGATTTATTGATACATCAAAAGCAGGCTGGGATTTAGCACTCGGAGTAAGTTCATATTCTCTTATTACTCTTTGCCGTTATGCTGAACCAATCTTGAATGAAGGTGCATCTGTATTTGCTCTTACATATCTCGGATCTGAATATGTTGTTGCAAATTACAATGTAATGGGGGTTGCAAAAGCCGCTCTTGAATCTTCTATGAGATACTTAGCTGCAGATTTAGGCAGAAAAGGCGTCAGAGTCAACTGTATTTCTGCCGGAGCTGTTAAAACTCTTGCAGCTAAAGGTATTTCCGGCTTTGATAAAATGCTTAAAGCTGCAGTTGCAAAATCTCCCCTTAACCGCAATGTCGCTCTGGAAGATGTCGGCAAAGCAGGGCTGTTCTTAGCATCAGATCTTTCAACAGGTATTACAGGACAGGTTGTATTTGTTGACTGCGGATGCCATTCTGTATACGCATCACTGGAAGAAATGGAAATTATTGCAAACTCTATCCCGAAAGCGTAAAGAATGACATAATAGATAGATTAAAAAAGGAACACTTATTTAAGTGCTCCTTTTTTAATCTATAAACGAAAAATTATCTCCTAATTTATTTTCCAGTTGTATTATTAATTTTGATAGAGGGATATCTAAAGCTTCTGCAATCCTGAAAAGTGTACTCAGCTGAGGGTCTTTGATACCTTTTTCCAGATCAGCCCACATTGATTTTGTCATCCCTATTTCAGCACAAATTAAGCTTATTGACTTATGCCTGCTCAATCTTAAATCTTTTATTATTTCAGCAATTGCATGTTTTAATTTGTTTCTTTCAATCTCTATATTTACTTGCATTTTTATCATTTTAGTGCTAAATTAAGAACAAGTTGTGCTAATATTAGTACGCGGAGGAATTTTATGGCCTTTAGATACAAAATCACTAAATTTATAATGTATTCTGCAATTTTTGCAGATATCCGGCATAATTCTTTACAATGGAGTAAGAATGCTGAGTATACAGCCTCGCGCACCAAAGTTTCACGATCAGCATTTACTCTTGCCGAAGTTTTAATCACTCTTGGAATAATCGGTATAGTTGCTGCATTAACAATGCCTGCATTAATAGCGAATTATCAAAAAATGGTATTAAAAAATCAGTTCAAACATGCTTATTCACTTGTTTCACAGGCAATAAGACAGGTTGAAGTTAATAACGGTTATCCTTTAGGGTGTTATGTATGGCCTGAATTTCGCGGAGTCCTTGGTTGTCTTGAATACGGCGATGACGGTAATTGTACAAAATGGGAAACTTCTGCAACCGACCCGTACGGAGACTCTTCCGACTGTGCTATTTTTCAAAGCGAATTTGAAAAAACAGTTAAGATTATAAAAATTTGTGAAAATCATGCATTAGAGCAAGGATGTATTCCGGAATATAACGGAATTGACACTATAAAAAAAGCAGAGGATGATAGTTTATCCGATGTAGATATCAATAAAGCTACAGCTGGTACCGGCTGGTGGAGAAAGAATGCTATTGCAAACAACAGAAAGGCTTATGTTCTTTCAGACGGAATAATTCTGCTTATGAGCGGATGGTCAGGAATGAGAATTTTTGCAATAGATGTGAACGGAAAAAGAGGACCTAATAAATGGGGATATGATATCTTTGCATTTAGTGTTTCATCTGATGTTGGTGGTTCATTAAATTTAATTCCGTGCTACCTTGCAAGTTTAGTTGAAAAAGGCGGTAAATCAACAAAACAAATGTTAAGCGAATAAATTTATTTTTTCTTATTTTTGTGCTATTTTTTAACTATACAAAAAATAAGAAGGATTTTTATATGACAGCTACAAAGATTGAAGATTTACCCACAGTTTACAACCCGAAAGAAACAGAAGAAAAAATTTACAAGTTCTGGGAGGACGGTGAATATTTTAAAGCGGACGCAAAAAGTAAAAAACCGCCGTATTCAATAGTTATTCCACCGCCTAATGTTACGGGCGTTCTGCATATGGGGCACGCTTTGGATGAAACTTTGCAGGATATTCTGATACGTTATCACAGGATGTCGGGGTTTGAGACTCTCTGGCTTCCGGGAACCGACCACGCAGGAATTGCAACCCAGAATGTAGTTGAAAAAAATTTGAGAGAAAAAGGGCTTTCACGCTATGATTTAGGACGTGAAAAATTCTTAGAAGAAACATGGAAATGGGCAAACGAACATAAGTCGGCAATCTTAGATCAATGTAAACGTTTAGGAGCTTCTTTTGACCGTTCAAGAGAACGCTTTACGTTTGATAAAGGATGCTCGGAAGCTGTTAAAGAAGTTTTTGTAAGACTTTATGAAAAAGGACTTATATATAAAGGCAAATATATAGTTAACTGGTGCCCGAGATGCAACAGCGCAATTTCGGATGTTGAAACAGAATACGCAACAGAACAGGGGCACATGTGGGAAATTTCTTATCCTTTGAAAGGTGAAAGCGGAGCAATCATTGTGGCAACGACACGTCCCGAAACAATTTTCGGTGATGTTGCAATTGCTGTTCACCCTGATGATCACAAATATTCGGAATTAGTCGGTAAAACGGTAATAATTCCGCTTTCGGGCAGAGAAATTCCTATTATTGCCGATGAATATGTTGATAAAAACTTCGGAACAGGCGCTGTTAAAATTACTCCCGCACATGACCCCAACGACTTTGAAGTCGGAAAACGCCACGGATTAAAACCTGTTTGGGTCATCAACAATGACGGTACAATGAAAGCTTGCGGTCAGGTGCCTCAGGAACTTCATAATCTTGACAGATATGAAGCAAGAGAGAAAATTGTCGGAATGCTTTCTTATAACAATTTCTTATTGAGAACACGCGACCATGAACACAATGTCGGCAAATGCCAGCGCTGCGGAACAACAATTGAACCGCTTTTGTCAGAACAATGGTTTGTAAAAATGGCTCCGCTCGCCAAAGAAGCTATTGCCGCTGTTAAAGACGGAAGAATAAAATTTGTTCCCGACCGCTGGGAAAAGAATTATCTCGGCTGGATGGAAAATATACGCGACTGGTGCATTTCAAGACAATTGTGGTGGGGGCATCAAATTCCTGCTTATTACCATAATGAAACAGGCGAAATGATAGTTGCAAAAGAAAACCCCGATCCAGAACATTATACACAGGATTCTGATGTTCTTGATACATGGTTTTCTTCAGGTTTGTGGCCTTTCTCGACTATGGGCTGGCCCAACACCGAAAGCGAAGATTTCAAGAAATTCTATCCTACAACAACTCTTGTAACAGGTTTTGATATTATATTTTTCTGGGTTGCAAGAATGATTACAATGGGATTGGAATTTACCGGAAAAGCACCGTTTTCAACAGTTTATATCCACGGGCTTATCCGTGATGAAAAAGGCCAGAAAATGTCTAAATCAAAAGGCAATACAATTGATCCAGTTAAAATCATCGACAAATACGGTTGTGATGCTTTAAGATTTACAATGACATCTTTATGCACTTATGGCGGTCAGGATATCAAGATGAGCGAGGAAAGATTTGAATATGGAAGAAACTTCGCAAATAAAATCTGGAATGCATCAAGATTTGTGCTTATGAACCTTGACGGCGTTGACAATAAAGATATTGATTTTGACAACCTGACTATCGCTGATAAATGGATTTTAGACAAACTTAATAAAGTTGCAAAAGAAGTAAACGAAAATATTGAAAGTTTCAGAATAGGAGAAGTAGCTCACGCACTTTATGATTTCTTCTGGAATTCATACTGCGACTGGTATGTTGAAATTGCAAAAATTCAATTACAGGACAATAAATTAAAAGCCAATACTCAACGGGTTTTAAGATATGTTCTTGATATGTCATTGAGAATGCTTCATCCTATTATGCCGCATATTACAGAGCGCGTATGGCAGTTAATTCCAAAGCAAACAGAAACAAAAGCTCTTATCGTGGCTGAGTTCCCTGCCTTTAAACAAGATTTGGAATTCCCGAAAGAAGCTCAGGAAATGGAACTCGTTTTTGAAACAATTACATCCTTGAGAAATGTCCGCCAGAGTTTCAATATTTCACCGTCAGTAAAATGCGATATTGAAATACGTGCGGAAAAATCGGAAAAACCTGTATTTGAAGCTATAGAAGCTTACATTCAACGTCTTGCAAGAGTAGAAAATATATCTTATGCGGATATGAATGCGCCTGTTCCGCCTAAAAGTGCAACAGCAGTTGTTTCAGCTTCCAAAATAATTCTGCCTCTTGCTGATTTAATCGATCTTGATGCAGAAATCACACGCCAGCAAAAGAAACTGGATAAACTTACTGCTGAAAAAAAATCAATGCTTGGCAGAATTAATAATCCAAAATTTGTGGCAAATGCTCCAAAAGATTTGATAGAGCAGACTAAAGCCAGAATAGAAGAAATTGAAATTCAGGGAAAAACTATAACCGATTTAATTGAATCTCTGAAAGGCTAGTGCTTTCACAATATTAAGAATGCGAAGCGCCCGAGTTTCGCATCTTTTGTGTTGCTTAATTGTTAAGAGAATTTACAAAAATCTTTACAAATTTTTAAAAATTTGTTACAATAGTCATAATAGTAACAGAATAGAGTCTTATGACAATGGAGTAAAAATGACATCAAGTGAGTTAGATTTTGAAGAATTATTGAAGCAATACGATTACAAATTTCAAAAAGGTGATCTCGTAAAAGGTATTGTATGCGGATATGACAGCCAGGGGGTTATGGTTGATATCGGCGCAAAAACAATTGCAGTTGTACCAACACGCGAAGCAGTTGATAAAGACGAAAACATTGAAGAAAAATATAAAAAAGGACAGGAATATGAATTCCTTATTATAAAAGAAGAAGATGAAGACGGCAAATTCCTGTTATCACGCAGAAAAGTTGATCTCGCTTATGCCTGGAAAGAACTCGAAAAAGCTAAAGAAGCCGATGAAACAATTCTCGGAACAATAGCCGGTGTTGTTAAAGGCGGTGTTCTTGTTGAAGTTTCAGGTGTGAGAGGATTTATACCTTCTTCTCAACTGCGAGTTAAAGAAAGCGAGCTGGAAGTTGGCGGTAAAATAGAAGTTAAAATTTTGACGCTTGATCCGCAGCAAAATAACTTTATTCTTTCTAATAAAAAAGTTTATGACGACAGTGCTGTTGAAGCAAGAAAAAATGTATTTTCACAAATTGAACCGGGACAAATTGTTAAAGGCGATGTTGTAAGAATTACAGATTTCGGTGCATTTATCGACCTCGGCGGTATTGACGGTTTGCTTCCGCTGTCTCAATTATCGTGGAGATGGATTGACCACCCGACAGATATTTTAAATGTCGGTGATAAAATTGATGTTGAAGTTATTGCAGTCGACCATGATAAACAGCGCGTATCTTTAAGCTTGAAAAACCTTGAACCGGATCCGTGGCTGGAAGCAGAAAAACAAATTAAAGAAGGCGATAAGGTTGAAGGAACAATAACAAGAATTAAACATTTCGGCGCGTTTGTTGAAGTGTTCCCCGGTGTTGAAGCATTGCTGCCTCACGCTGAAGTTGTTGAACTACAAAATCAAAAAGAATGCATTTTACAGGTCGGTGATAAAATTGATACATATATTCTTAAATTCAATCCGACAGATAAACGTATCGCTCTTACTGTTGATGCTTCAAAAATTGACGGTAAAGAAACAGAAAACACAGAAGAATAGCTCCTTAATAATATATATATCAAAGCAGTGCCATTTTGAGCACTGCTTTTCTTATATTAATTTTCAAAAAATATTTCCTCTATATGTATGATTTTGAGCTTATTCGTGTATAAAATTTTAAATTAGTACCGTATAATTTTTATAGTAATGTTGACTTTTTCAAAAACATTATTATAACTATAAAACGTAAGGTAGTAATTTTATATAAGAGGAGAGCAGTGCTATGGGTATGGCAGCTTCACAGGCAAGATATTTAGGTTTGACAGCAAGAAAAACAAATGTAGAATATGAAGGTCAGCAGATAAATCAGGCTCGTACGGCACTGGCAAACCAGAGCGCAAATACCTTTAACGAACTTTTGGCGCTTGAAGTTCCGACGGCTCCAAGCACTCAAGATTACACAACTCTGCAATATTCATATCAGGACGGTACAACCGCAGAAACAATTACGGATATGACTGAAATAACAGATGATCCCAATTACAATTATTTGATTACACACTATCATTATTCGGATATATATACAGGAGTGCAGACAAAACTTGCTAATCCGCAGGTCGTAATTTCTGCTGCCGGAGTTGAAGGGGCTATAGATAGGACTACTGTTACTTATGATGATGCCAACGATACATATAGTATTAATGGTACGGCCGCACAACAGTATGACCCATTAGTTGAAGAACAGAGAACAAATTATGAGCAAATTTGCAAGGATTTTCCAGCCTTTGCAACAGAAGAAGCCGAAAATATTCTTGTTTATACTGATACGGATGGTTCAATGAAATTCACAACACGGGATGACTTACAAAACGCAGCTGCAGGCACTTCTGACGCGGTTAATTATACGGTTAAGTCAGATGTCCCAACTTATGTTGGAAATTGTGAAGTATCAGCCTATGATCCGACAGATCCGGAACAGCAGGCAGCTTATGAAGAAATTTGCGATCAGTTTCCGGCAGAAAGTTTTGCATCTTCCAATAACATTTATACATGGGAATATCAAGGAAGAAGATATTTTGCCAGCCTGGAAGATTTGACATCATCGGCAATTTCTGCACCGGATCCTGCTAAACCAACAGAAAATCAAAATAAACTTACAACTTATTACGCAGAAAATGTTGAAACTAAAATTGAACAGACACAACGGGCATTTGTAGATTTGGATGAATCAGGACGGCCGCAGTCAATAAGGTTTGAAGATTCAACTGCAACATTTGCTCTGAAAACCGAAACTATTACAGATGAAAATGCTTATAATGATGCAATGAACCAGTATAATTATGATATGCAGGTTTATGAAAAGAAAATTGCAGATATTAACGCAAAAACAGAGAAAATTCAAGAAGAGGACAGAACCCTTGAATTACGTTTAAGACAGCTTGACACTGAACAGGAAGCATTACAGACAGAAATGGAAGCTGTTCAGAAAGTTATTGAAAAGAATATTGAATCAACATTCAAAACATTTGAATAATAAATATAAGAGGTTTCTATGGCGTACAAAAATGACAGCTACTTGGTAATAGCAAATAAATTCAGTTCTGCAAGCTCTGATGCAAAAGCACAACTCTGGGAAACTTACGACCAGCTGCGAGATTTAACAGTTTCAGGCAACGGTCTGGGATCAGGTTTTGGAGCAACAGGAGGATTTTTATATAATATAGCAAGTTTACTCGCTCCATCATCATTTGCCACAGTATTTGGAGCATCACAGTCTATGGATGTCCCTGGAACTTCTTATTCATCATCATTTAACGGCGGTTCATCTTACGGCATAGATTCTCTATATAATTATTCAGGCTTCCCGTCAGGTGCGGCACCTATATCTTGGGGGCTTGACGGCTATGCAACAGGCGGGGCTTCTTCAATTGTAAGCGGATGGGGAACTGATACAGGAGTTGCAACAGGCTATGCATCAGGTATCGGCGGTATAGCAGATGTGGCAAGTGCTGCCGCATACGGACTGGGCGCAGCTAACGGCTACGGATTTTCTATGAAAAATCTGGTACTTCCTGTTGCAGGAGTAATTTCAGGATGGGGTGGTATCATGCAGGCTGCCGCACCATATTTAGGTGAATACGGACTTCCCGCAATAGTCATGGGCAATTTAATGCAGGGGACTTCATCTGCGGCTCTGGCTGCTTATCAAAATGTTTCAGGAAATATTACAGCAAATGCTGATACAATTCTTTCTAATAAAGTAAGAAACATTGAAACAGTTTGTAAGATGCTGGATACACAGGGCGATGTAGTTAAAAAGATGCTCAAAGAATCTATCGAGAGCGACAGCAAATCTATTCAAAACTTGTAAATTTTCATTACAGTTTTTTTATTTTTTATTAAAGTTTGGTTTAAATTTTTCCGTTATAAATAATGTGAATAAATTACTTGGACTGAAAGATTAAGACATGTTAAGCAAATATTTCCAAACATGGCAATATTTGCTCGCAAATTGTTTTAATATACATGTAGGTCTAAAGTGTAAGGAGAAAAATGCTTCGTGATACTTTAGAAATGAATATAAAAAGACTTATAGATTTCTTGATATATTCAAAAAACTTTCTGATAAGAAAGAATCCTATAAAAGCAATGTCAAACTCGTTTGTTGAAGGAATAAAAGAGTTTTTGACAATAAACAAAAAACGAAAAATGGCGCAATACAGACTCAACTATCACCGCCATCAGTTTCAAAAAATGGAACAGCTGATCGCAGAAAATAATCAGCACACGTTTCTAAGAGGAAACCACCTCAACGAAACAAGATAAAAGGAAGTTTAAAATGGGATTAGTTACCTCACAAATCAGATTATTGTATCTTCAACAGCAAAGACTGGATTTAGAATATAAAATTCAGCTTATTACCCAGAGTAAAATGACTCTGTCGCAATCAGTAAGCGATTTGACACAGGTCGGAAATGATTATGATCCGGAATCTCCTACTACTAAACTACTTCAACAAAGGCAGGCGAAATTAAAGGTATTGGAACAAAAACTTGATATGCAGATGCTTCAATACCAGTCAAGATTAAAAATGATTGACGCAGAGTATCAGTCTTGTCTCGGTATGATTGATAAAAATATTCAAAGTTCATTTACATATAGATAAAAAAAATCGGTTTAACAACCGATTTTTTAATTAAATACTTGTTTGTATAAATAAACTTATTATATCATTCAAGGCAGAATATTGTCTCTGATATTTTTGAGCCTGCTTTTCAAGAACACTGATTTGTTTCTTGTATTCCAGAATAGAAGTCTGGCATTCCCTGGCAGAATTATTTAAAGATTCCTGAACCTGCTGAGCTTCCTGCAAAACACTTTTCATAGAAATTCCGAGAGCTTCCATTGTCTGTTTTATAATCAATGCGCCGGTCTGCTTTGAAACACCTGCTGGCAGCTGATTTATAAGTTGTTTTAAAACGGCAATATTTGTCGGAATTTCAAAGCCCTCAAGATCATTTGCAAAACTTTCTTTTTCAATAAAAGAGGGAGCCTGTGATGGCTGGTTAAATGACATCATATTTGGCATGCTGAAAGTTCCGGAATTAGCTGTATCAATATCTTGAATTTCTTCATGAACGTCAAAATCATCATTTGCGAACAGAGTTTCATTTCCCGAATTATTTGTAAATTCAATATCGTTATTTGTGTCAAGAATAGGCTCTTCAACAGCCGGAGCAGGATTATCTACTACATTTTGAATTTCAATTTCGGATTGCTGTTTTAAAGCTTCTACAATCTTTTTTCCGACGCCTTCAGTTATTTTGTTACTTACCATCTTTATCCTCTTTCATTAATTAATTATAATATACGAAAGAAATTATTTCAATAATATCAACAAATAGTTACGAAATGCTAAGAAAATATGAAAATTTTATAATAGATGTTATAATAATAAAGTTATTATTAAGATAAAAAAGAAGGGAAGTTTACAGGTGCGAGGGAGAACTTCTGAAACGAGTTCAGAATTAAGGAAATACCCGGATGCATTGACTAAATAAAGCTATAATAATAAAATAATAAAAGTTAGTGTAAGATAAATAAAAAAGCGCCTTAATAACAATTGTAAGCTATGGTATAAAAAATGAAAAGACGAGCATTTATAAGTGTATATGATAAAGTTGGATTGATAGATTTTGCAAAAAATCTTGTAGAAAAGTTTGATTATGAAATTGTAGCCGGCGGGGATACCTACGATTTGCTGAAAAATGCGGATATTGAAACCATCAATCTTGCTGAATTTTCAAACACTTCAGGCATTCTTTCAAAAGATTTTGATGCATTAAACGATACTATTTTGGCAGGGATTTTGTCAAACAGTTCCGATGTTCGAGAACTAAATGAACTTGAGCGTATTGCCATTAAATCTTTTGATATGGTCGTAGTAAATATTTGTCCTTATGAGAGAGTCGTTTTGGAATCATCTGATATGGATGAAATGATCAAAAAAATTGATCTTGTTGGAATTACTCTTCTCAGGGCAGGCGCAAAAAATTATAAAAATGTAACTGTAATTACAGATAAGGTTGACTATTATGTTGCGCTGAATGCTAATGAATTCGGGCGTTTAAAACTTGCAGCCAAAGCGTTTAACATTACATCAAATTATGACAGGCTTATTTCCTCTAAACTCGCAGAACAAACAGGAGAAAAACCGTTTAAGACTTTTAACTTTGAAAAAGTAAGAGATTTGCAATACGGAGAAAATCCGCATCAAAAAGGCGCTGTTTATAAAACAGAAAGAATGGTTGATTATGAAGTAATTAATGGCAAAGAACTTTCTTATAATGATATTTTAAACGTAACGGAAGCTGCCAATATTGTAAGTGAATTTTATGATGTCAACGCTGTTTCTATAATACGGCATACCAAACCATGCGGCGTTGCACTGGGACGTTCTATTTATGATGCTTATACCAAGGCATTTGACTGTGATCCGGTAAGCTCTTTTTATGGAACAGTAGGTTTTTCTAAGGCTGTTGATTTGGAAGTTGCAAAACATCTGAATTCAATGTCAGTAGAAGTTATTATAGCACCTGATTTTATGCCTGATGCTGTAGAATTATTTCAAGATAATTCCGACATTAAACTTGTAAAACTCAATACATCATTAAAAGACTACAGGAAATTAACAAGAGAAGAAGTTATTATATCTCCATTCGGAGCTCTTGTTCAGGACAGCAACTCAAGCGAACTTGACAAAGATATGTTTAAAGTAGCAACAAGAGAAAAACCGACAGCAGAGCAGATTGAAGATGCTGTTTTTGCCTGGAAGGTAGTAAAATATGCAAAAACAAATTCTGCAGTGATTGCACGTGATTTTAAAACTGTTGCAATTTCTCAAGGCCAGACAAACGCTATTGTTGCGGTTGAACAGGCATTAAGCTATGCCTGCGATAATTCTAAAGAGGCAGTTCTTGCATCTGATGCAACAATTCATGCAGAAGACTGTATATATTCCGCTGTTCAGGGACGAATAAGCCTTATAATTCAGCCCGGTGGTTCTGTAAAAGATCAGAAAATTATAGATGTATGCGACAAATACGGCATTTCAATGATTACAACCGGTATAAGGAATTACAAACAATAGTTTTGTTTATATTTTGTATGGTAAGCTATTCAGTTTCTTTTAATATATCCAAAATTTGCGGATAATGGTTTATGACTTTTTCAAGTTGTAAGTCATTACCGCCTTTTTTGTTAGTTTGGAAAAGAGTTAATTCATTAGTCAGCCCGCGCTCTCTTTCTGGATTTATGTATGTAAGCTGTTTTGTACAATTTTGAGCGACACTTGTTTTTGTTCCGTTTAATAATGCCATAGCCCAGAACCAGACATCATCAGCTTTTGGAGCAAATTCCATAAACAATTTTTCGTTTAAAATATCTTTGTATAGACAATGCGGGGGATATAATACACCACCTGCACCTGTCGAAAAATTGAAGTAAGACGGGGCGGATGTCCTGATCTTTTTAGCCCAATTTTTATAAGATGCAATAACGCCTTCTTTTGTAAATTTTATTTTATGAGCTCTATGACAGATAATAGATTTTTTATCTTTTTCATGACTCAAAATCAGCTTTTCCAGCCAGTCATTTTCGTAAAATATATCGTCATCAGCAGTTACAATAATATTATCGGGATAATTTTTAAGCGCAGGTATAAGTTTTTTGTAAGAATAAATATTATTACACCATTTAATTTCAAGACCGTTATTCCTGAGATTTAAAACCTTTTTCGGAATATCTTTTTCGAGATGCGGAAATTCTTCTTCTGCAAGCCAGAGTATAATTTTCCCCGGCTTTATATTCTGAGTTAATAAAGAATACAATGTATAATGAAGTTCATACATTCTTTGAGGAAAAGAAGTAAGTGAAACTATCAAATCCTTATCATCACCTGTTATACCGCAAGATTTGAATGTTTCAAGCTCATTATCCAGAGTTGCTTTATTAATTGTTTTAAGCGAAGATTTCTTAAACAATTTCAGCATAAGTAAATGGTATAATATAAATAATTATTTGCAAGAGGTGTTATTTTATAATAAAATCTCAATGGAGGAAAGAATAATGGAAATTAAATCATGGGAAGATTATTTTTTAGACCTGGCTAAAACATGCGCAAGCAGATCTAATTGTATAAGAGCACAAGTCGGTGCAGTAATTGTAGGTGATGATAAAAAAATTAAGGCAACAGGTTATAACGGAACACCCTCTAAAGTGGAATCGTGTTATGAGCGCGGAGAATGCTACAGAATTAAGCATAATATCCCATCAGGCACGAAATATGAAACCTGCAGATCAATTCATGCCGAGCAAAACGCTATTATACAGGCTGGACAGGACAGATGTAAAGGTTCAACAATGTATATCTGGGGACATAACTTTATCTGCATTTTGTGCAAAAGGTTTATTGTTCAATCAGGGATCACAAATGTAGTTTTGAGAAAAGATGAAAATTCTCCCGTAGTGCATGTAACAGTTGAAGATATAAGACGCGAACTTGACGCAGAATAGATGAGCTTCAGTAAAACTTGCTTTTTCTTAAAAAATCATTAAAGTCAGTAATGACAGGTAGTAAGTTTGGCTTAAATTCTGTTATTTTTCTACTGAATTTAGATGATTTTTGCCTGTCAGGTATATTAATTTAAAGATATATACGCTATTATAATTATAGAAAGGCAGGTAAGTTAAATGGACAGCTTTTATCCGCAATATGATCTGGCAGGGAGAATTCAGCATACTAAGCTTGATACGGGAATTGGCAATATGCCTTCAGCAAGAATGACAAGGGTTGAAGATACGGCATCTCCTGATTTTAAACAAGTCATGTCAGGGTTAGTGGAAAATCTTAACACAGAGCTTAATGCCCCTGACAATCTGCTCAAAGATGTTATGTCAGGGAACGGAAATGTTGATATCCATGACGTTATGACTGCTATGGCAAAATCAGAAATAAGCATTAACGTTGCAACTCAGCTTACCGGAAAAGTCATACAGGCGTATGACAAAGTTATGCAGATTCAGGTGTAAAATAAATATAAGATTAGGAAATTTTACAAAAAGACTTGGGATTAAACATTATGTTAAAATAAAAAAAATTTAACAAATGCTAAAGAGGATAACAAATGGACTTTTCAAAAATACTGGAGAATAAACCTTTATTATATGGTATAATCGGCGTGGTTGTACTCTTTTTGGCACTTGTTGTAACAATAAGCATTGTAGGTGCATCCAACAAACAATCTAACGGTACTGAAATTACGGGCGAGCCTCTCAAAGAAAATGTTGACCTTCTAACAACCGATAATGCAGGCAAAGCTATTGAAATTCAGGCGTTGCTTGCAAAATATGATATCGCGGTAAGCAGAAGATTAGACGGTACAAAATCAATTCTTTATTTGAAAAAAGGCGACTGCAAAACAGGAAGAAAAGCATGCTATACAACCGATAGAGATTTAGCGCTTATACAAATAGTCCAGAGCGGTCTTATGGATCAAAACGTAGGTCTTGAAATTTTTGATAAAGGCGACTTTACTTCCACAAAAGAAGATAAGAAAATCAGATTATCAAGAGCAATTAACGGCGAATTATCAAGGCTTATAAGAAGAATTGACGGGGTTGACAATGCATCCGTATTTATTTCAATTCCCGAACAGACAATGTTTACATCTATGCAAAAACCGGTAACCGCAACAGTGCAGATTACCCTTGCAAAAGATGCAACAAAACTGGATCAGCTAAAAGTCAAGGCAATAACAAACCTTTTACTTGGAAGCGTAACAGGTTTGACTGCTGAAAATATTGCGATAACCGACACTAACGGAAATACTTATCACAGTATTATGAATGCGGAAGATGAAATGCTCAGACGTTTGGAAGAAAATGATAAGTATATGACAACTAAAGTTAATCAGCAGTTAGACAGACTTATCGGGCAGGGGAATTACGTTGCGACAGTAAGTACATTTTTGCGTCAGGCTCCTGTTGAAAAATTTACGATTGATTATGATCCGGAAAGAAAAGCTTCTGTTACAGAGCAAACATTCTCAGAAGGTCTGGGGGATCAAACAAACGATACAAACAGAAATGTAAATGCCGTGAGCGTATACCTGCCAAACGGCTTACCTAACGGTTCATCTGACTCAAGCCAGAACAGAAATTATTCGCGTACAGCACGAGAAACACAGTACGGTGTTACAAAAACTCAAACTAATGAATATATAAAACCGGGAGTTGTTGAAGATATTTCAATCGCTGTAACTCTTGACAAAAATGCGCTCCCTGCAAATACAACGCTTGAAGAATTGAAAGAACTTATTGCAAAAGCAGCAAGTCCGAAAGTTAATCCCGATAATGTTTCAATAGCATTCTCGGATTCAACTGATCCTTACCTTGCATCAGACAGACCCGCAAACCTTCCGAAACCTGACGAAACAGGAAATCCATGGTGGCTTGCAATAGCTTTGTGCGGGATAGGTCTTGTAATAGTATTTAAAGCTGTTTCTAATAAAGTTCAGCAAATTCAGGAAGCAAACAGACGTGAAGTAGAAATGCTGCGTCAGAAAACCGCCCAGCAGGAACAGCAATTATCTGATATTAACCAGCGTGCTGCACAATTGACTGAACGCCAATCAGAACTTGCACAGGGGCTTGTTGAACAACAGCAGAGAGGCTATATACAACAACAAAATCCGGCACAACTTGCAGACACTTTGTCAAATCTGTCTGCTGAGCTTTCAGGCGCTGATGATGAAGAAGCCGGAGAAAAGATTAAAAGCTGGATTGAACAAGGGTAATTTTTTAGAAGATAAGAAGATAGGAGGGTAAGAGGGTAAGCTTATTAATAAAAGATTATGGCAAGAAGATTTATTTTAGTAAACGGCATATCTTCCTAACTTCCTATCTTCTTACCCTCTTTATGAAAAAATGGCAATACAAGGATTTGATTATAAAGGTTTTGCACAAAATTTAGCCCAGCAGGCACTGGAGTTAATTCCTAAAGATTTTAACGACAATCAGAAAAATTATGTCGCAAATACTTTATTAAATTTTGCAACTGTTGCAGGACAGGCGCTATATGATGATGAATCTTTAGGATTTAATCTTGATCAAGCGGTAATGATTACCCAGATTATTGCCGAATGGTCTTTTCATAAATCAGTAGACCTTGTTCGTTCAGGGATTCCGCAGCAATACTGGGATCCTATTATGCAGAAGATTGCATATACAATTTTTGAGATCGCGAAAAACGCTTTTCATCAAAATTTACCGCAGGATCAATGCTTGCAGCTTATAGAACATCACGTAAAAAAGACCTGGCTTGACTGTATTGCAGAATTGAAGGATAAAAATTTAATAGATGAAGGTTTGATGGAAAAAGCCGCAAGCCAGTCTAATATTGATGCAATGATGCAACAACAGGCTGCAGCAGAGCAGACTCAAGCACAGAATCCGGCTTCTGCACCGGCACAGCAAGGAGCACAAGTCCCTCAAGATATTCAAACAGCTTCAGGACCTGCACCTTTAGGTGCTGATGCAAAAGTGCTTAAACTTGCGACTCTGGCAATGCTTTTCCAGAAAATGAAACAGGAAAAAGTTCAGACTATTTTAAATAAATTTAATCCTGATGATGCACAGTCAGTAATTAAATTTATGGGTATGCCTGATTTGAATTCCAAAGTTGATCCAAATGCTGCACTCAGATGTTTACAGGAGATAAAAACAAATCTTCCCGGTGCAAATCAGAATATCACACCTTCAAAAGTTATCTCAAAAATTCAAAATGTTGCGCAATATTTAGATAAATCACAAATTGAACACACTTTAAGATTGGAGCGCAACAAGGTGAAAAGGTTTGTATTCAGTGCATTGGAGGGAGAATATTATGAAATTCCTCCAAAAGTTGCAAATATTATTGCCACACACCTTGAAGATAGTGTATAATATAGTTAATCATGATTATAAAAAAGCATTCAAGCAGACAGACGGAGGGTTCTGCTGAACAAAAACAGGCAGAAACACAGGAAATAACGCCTGAAGTTAAGGTTGAAGATGATAAAATAGATCTGTTTAATCTTGACAATATAGATTTCAAACAGCGTCAGGAACGCAGACGCGGGGATAGAAGAAGAGGTTTCAGACGAATTGACGACAGAAATCTTATTTCGCGTGCAAGAGAAGAAGCACAGAGTATAAAAGAATCTGCGGCAAAAGAAGGCTATAATGAAGGGTTATCTCAGGCTAAAGAAGATATAGAAGAAGTAAAAAATGCGATAACATCTTTTTTGAGCGCAAAACAGGAAGTTTTTGATTATATTGCGCCTGACATTATGGAAATAAGCGTTGATATTGCAAAAAAAATTATTAAAAAAGAATTACAGCAGGATCCGACAATTATACTGGAAAATATTTCGGAAATATTGAAAGGTCTTTCAAAAGAAGAATCAAAAATTACCTTAAGAGTAAATCCGGTGCAGGTATCTTTGTTAAAGACAGAAATTCCTGAAATATTAAGTAATGCCGGACTTGAGGCAAAGGTAATGATTGTACCTGATGAAACAGTAATGGAAGGCGGTTGTATGGTTACAACCACAAACGGTGTAATAGATGCGACAATTGAAACTCAATTGTCTGTAATAAGTGAAGCACTGAAGGGAATGTAATGGCACAGGAACAGGCTCAGCAGGGAGCAAACGGAACAAATTTAAGCGAAGTTTTTATGGCAATATTTGTATTATTGCTTATTGTTCTGTTGCTTGTTGAGCTTCCGAACTGGGTTGTAAATTTTTGTATAAGTTTGAATATTGCACTCGGTGTTGTTCTTTTGATGATTTCTTTGTATGTAAAAAAGACACTGGAATTAGCATCATTTCCATCAATTATTCTTATCGGAACAATGTTCAGGCTTGTACTTTCAATTGCATCAACAAGGCTGATTTTGTCTAAAGGCGAAGCCGGTGAAGTAATTCATGCTTTCGGGACATTCGTAACCGGCGGAAACATGATTGTCGGCGGTGTAATCTTCCTGATTATTACAGTTGTTCAGTTTATGGTAATTACAAAAGGTGCTGAACGTATTGCAGAAGTTGCCGCACGTTTCGCGTTAGACGCTATGCCCGGGAAACAGATGACAATTGACGCGGATTTTAACGCAGGCTTAATTTCTCCTGAAGAAGCAACTAAAAAGCGTGAAGATTTGCAGAGAGAATCAAACCTATTCGGCAGCATGGACGGTGCCATGAAATTCGTAAAAGGTGATACTATTGCAGGTATTATCATTGTATTAATTAACATCATCGGCGGATTGTGTATCGGATGTTTGATGAATCAGATGCCTATTGCGGATGCTGTTTCTAAATATACGATTTTAACAATCGGTGATGGTCTTGCATCACAATTGCCTTCACTTTTAATGTCTATTGCCGCAGGTGTATTTATGACGCGTTCTTCTGCAGCCAATTCATTAGGTACAGATGTTACGGGGCAGATTGTAAGCAAGCCGAATGCACTTTTTCTGGCGTCTTTGTTCCTGTTCTTTCTTGCGATTACAGGTCATACGTGGTTCTGGCAGGGAACAGGGCTTCCGTTTTTACCGTTCTTTATGTTTGCGGTAGGGCTGTTTGTTGCGGGATTCTCTACGTTAATCAATGCGGATGTACAATCTCAGCTGGGACAATTGGAAAATGTCCGCCAGAATATGCAGGATCTTGTTAACCCGAACAGAATGTATGAACGTTTGGGGGTTGATGTTTTAAGTTTACAGGTAGGTTCCAACCTTCTTGTAATTGCCGATCCTGATCAAGAAGGGCAATTGCTTGCCAAAATTGCGGCGTTACGTCAGAGAGTTACCGATGAACTGGGGTATATTCTGCCTAACATAAGAATTATGGATTCATCGGCGCTGGATGCCAATGAATATATGATTTCAATCCGAGGAAATACTGTTGCAACAGGTTATGTTTATCCGGGGAAATTAATGGTAATCGCTGATCAGTGGGATGCTTTAAAAAAAGAAGTTCCGCAGGATGCAATAATTGGTATTGATCCGACATATCAAACTCAGGCATACTGGATTTCGCCTGAGGATGCAAAAACTGCGCGTTCTGTTACGGCAGTTGACCCGACAGATGTTATTGTTACACACCTTCAGGAATGTGTAAGAAAACATGTTGATGAAGTTATGACAAAAACAGATGTTCTTAAGCTTATGGAACTTGTACGTTCGCAGGATCCTACACTTGTTAACGACCTTGTTCCTACAATTATTTCTACAAGCGATTTGAGAAAAATCTTTGTTAACTTAATCAGAGAAAAAGTTTCCATAAAAGATATTATATTCGTGTTTGAAAGACTCTGCGATTATGCACGATTTTCAAAAGAACCGGATATATTATCCGAACGGTTGAGGGCGGCTCTCGGACGACAAATTTGTTTGTCTAATGTCGGCGATGACCGGGTTTTGTATGCTCTGACGCTTTCGCCGGAATGGGAAAAAACACTTGACGACAGCTGCCAGAGAACGGAGCTCGGTACAATGTTCCTGTTAAATCCTATGCAGGTTCAGGAATTGATTGAAACAACAGCTACTACATTAATGAGAGCGCATCAGGCATGCGGACAGCAGCCCGTAATTCTATGTTCGCCGAGAATAAGACTGCCGCTGTACCAGCTTCTTGAACGCCATATTCCAACGATTGTAGTAATCTCTTATTCAGAGTTGATTACGGATATTAAGGTTGAAGCAATTGACACAATCGGTGAAGCTTATCAAATGGAACAATAGTACTACGTACGTAGCCCTTCGGAGCAACATTGGTATAAAGTAATTTATATTAATCAACAATTTATTAAAATGAAAAAAATAATTTTATTTTTAATTTCAATTTACCAGAAGATTTCTAAGCATACGCCTGCCGTTTGCCGTTTTTATCCGACATGCTCCGAGTACACACGTCAGGCAATAGAGAAATACGGGGTCTTAAAAGGCGGATGGCTCGGTATAAAAAGAATAAGTAAATGCCACCCTTACCACGAAGGCGGATACGACCCTGTGCCTTGAAATACGGGATAGAGTAAGATTAAAGGCGAGTGTCAGCAATATTCGTAAACTGTCATAGGAGGAAGGGAACAGCACACTCCTATTTGACCCATTTGAAGCTTTTTACATAATTGGAACCGTTGATGTCGCCGTTGATATCGACTTTGAATATTCTGTAAATATCAGTAGCATCTTTAATATTAGGTATTTTTGAGATGTCTTCTTGAAGCAAGAGCTTTTCTGTGGCATCGTTAATTCCCGGTATTGTATTAAATAAAGTATTTAAGGATGCATTTTTTATTTTACCGAATACTGTTGTAATATTTTTCGACAGGCTTGCATAAATTTCCATATCTGCAATAGATGTAAGCAGATTATAAGAACCTGTCATATACATATTAAGATCCTGACCGTCAGAATAGATATGAATTTTATCCGCAGTACCGTCTGTGATGTGAATATCTCCGTATATACTGTCGAAATTTCCCGTTTTTAGCGGTGTAACAAGATCTATAAGACTGTTAATAGAAAGTCCAGTAAATCCGCCTTTGAGCAAATTTCCCGCTTTTAAAAGATATTCAAGCGAACCCAGTTTTGGCATTCTTCCGTCTGCTATGTTAAATGTTCCTTCGCCTGAAAGAGTTTTAAAACAGTTTTCCTGCGAATCACCCGTGCAATTGAGATTAAATTGTCCGTTAACAGAACCGTAAACCTGACCTTTCAAGTCGAACAAAGCTTCTGACATTATAAGAGCGTTTGCTTTATCTAATTTTATATCAAGATCTGTTTTGTGGTTCTCAAGATTATGTTTAAAGTTTCCGTTAACAGAACCTTCTGCAATATCAAATTTAAAATTTTTGACATCTGCTGTGCCATTTTTATCAATAGCAAGATTTGCGGTAAAATTATCAGCGTTAATATTCCTTACCTTAATTTTATCGGCTTCAATATCCGCTTTATTTATAATTAACTGTGTAATATCAAACGGAGGAACAGTGTTTGAGCTAAAAGTAGGATTTCTTGTTGCTTCAGCCTCAATATCTCTCAGCGTATCAGTAATTTTATTGACATTTAAGTCTGCCAGTTTTAATTTAGCTTGTTCAACCGTATAAGGAGGTATAAGCTGATTTTTTACAACCGCATCAAGATAAATATCGTTTGTAAGAACAGTTCCGCGGCTTGTTATTAAAATTTTGTCATTTTTAAAATCAAGATTTACATCTCTGATTGTGGAATCAAAGAACGGAATGTCGATACTTGTAATATCTAATTTTCCCTTTATTTTCGGATTAATTGAGGTTCCGTTTAAAATAAGATCAGATGTAAACACACCCTGTTTCATGAACGGTTTTCTGAAAATTATATTAAATATTTTTGCATCCGTTGGAGTATGAGTTTTTATTTTAAAATCATCAAATCCTGCAATATTGCTGTTTATAAAATTGACTGTTCCCTGAGCCGTAAGCTGAGGATTTACAATAGGCTTGTTGTTCTGAGAAGAAATTATTTTATCATATTTTAGATTATTAATTTTTATTCTGTCAGGAGAGTATGTACTGTCAAGTGTAATCTTTACAGGATTTTCAACATCTCCGATTGATGCACCCATATAATAAAGGCTTGAATTTTCAGAAATTTTCAGAGTTGATTTAGTATTAATATTATCAAGTCTTCCTTTCACATCGGCTGACAGAATTGCATCACCTTTCAATTTTATCGGATATACAGAATTGTTATTAAAGAACTGGTCAAAAAATTCCTGAGACGGTTTAGCATTTATATAGAGGTTAAAATATGGATTTTTTTGAACATCAGATATTTGCCCGTTAATAAACAGAGGCATTTCGCCCGCAAGCAAATTTATTTTATTCAAATTTAAGGTATTATTTCTGAGTAATACATCACCGCTGTTTGCTGTAAGTTTTAAATGTTTCGGCTTGTAAAGCAGGCTTACATCGTCAAGTTTTGTATATGCATTAAGATTGTTACGGCGGATTTTTGCCGACAGGTTTATATTGCCGTTCAGAAAATCAATATCCTTTAATTGTTTTGCGGTTTGCGGCGGAAGCACATATTGTAAAGCTTTATCATTAATTAGATTTAAGTCCAGAGATGAAATCTTACAGTTACCGTTTACCATTCTCTGAGGACTGAACATTTTTGATACATTCAGCGAAATACTATAAGGACTGTTTTTAAATGTTCCTTTTAAAAGCGGGAGACGAAATGTTGAATTATACAGTTCAAATGTGCTGTTGTCAACCAGGATCAGACTTTTTGCACCTTTGTTGGAAAAAATCTTTCCTTTGAGATAAATTTTGTCGTAATCAATATTTTCGATACTTCCTTTATACCCTGCAGTGAAACTTGTATTAATAGTTGCAAGATCTTGCTTATAAGGAATTTTAATATTTGAAGGTAAAGTATTAAGACCATCTCCAAGATTAAACCCGTTTGAAACAATATTTGCATCAATATTATTATCTTTAATTTTTCCTTTAATATTAATTTTTGATTTATTCAGATTTGATGCCAGATCAAAATCTGCATCCATGTTATTGAAATTTACTGTTCCCGTAGTTTTAGAAACCGATACCGGAACGTCTTTTAGCTTAACAGTATTTGACAAAAGATTAATCCTGCCTTTGGCAAACAAATTCTTATTAAAGACTATATCTTTCGGATCTTTTACCTTTCCAGTTAAATTAATTTTCAGGTTTACCGGTCCGTTTCCTTTTTCTAGCGGGGCGGTTAATTTTTGAATATCAGCAAGCATAGGAGAAGTCTTGATAATTTTTAAAAGATTTCCTAAATCCTGCCCCTGCGATAGAATATCAAAGTTAAGAATGCCAAGAAGACTGCATGTACCTTTAACCGAAACATTTTTTCCGTTTAATTTTGCACTCTTTGTCTGAAATAATGTGTTTTGGTCATTAAAATCAAGAGTTCCCGAACCGTTTGTCAGCATCATATTATGGATATCAAGAAAAGAAACTTCTGCGTTATGAAACCGGAACTGCCCCCAGCCATGCGGATTTTCTCTTGTCCCGATTACATGAAGATTAATTCCGCCTTTACCTTTAATATCCATTATTGGAACCGGTCCTAATTCAAAATGCAAAATATTGTGAAGCGGATTTAAAACTATCTGTGCAGTTTTCAAATCAACATTTTCCGTACTTTTAATATTCAAATCAGCATATTTGTCATTATATAGATTTATAGGTCCCGTAACGTAAACCGTTTGATCTGGGCTTGTCGGAACTTTTACATCAAGATTAAGTTTATCACCGTTAAACACTATTTTTATAACAGCTTTATCAGCATTCAAAATAGGTTTTACCATATATGCATTTGATACAAGAACATTTCCGTATATATCAGGGAAATCTGCCTTGCCTTTTATCTCCAGATTTCCTGATGCATCTCCCCAGAACCCTGTCTGTTTTAGAAGTTTAATATCAATATCAGGGCTCAAATCAGGTTCGCCGGGCAGAAGTTTTATAACATTCTCTGCTTTTGAATTATTTACTGCCACTTTCAAATCAAGATAGGGAAGTTTTTCATTAAGTTTAGTAATTTTGCCTGATGCAAAAGCATTAATTCCGTTGCCAAAAATTTTCATTTCATTAATTTCAATACCGTTATTAATGGTGTTGAGATCAGTTTTGACGGCTAATCTTTCTTTATGTAAAACTGAGGTTGAGCTATCCCCTGTAAAAATTCCTAAATTATTAATATAAAGATTTGAGCTTATTCGTTTATGATTATCAGCTGTCTGTTCAGTTTTTGCTGTAAAATTAATTAAGCCTGACAGAGATTTTATCTTATTTTTTGAGATAACTTTTGCATAAACAGAAAAATCAGATAAATCAAGGTTAACTATATGACCGGAAATATCAAGCTGATCATTCGAAACTTTATCAGCAGGCAGTTTCAAATTCAAATCAGCGCTTAATGAAGCTTTTTTCTTTCCGGTATGCAAATCTGCAATAGTCGACAAATTCAGGTGTCTGTTATTAATAAAATCTTTTATATAAAGATATTTGCCGTCCAAAAATACTTTTTTCGCCTGTAATTTATCATCTAAATTTATGTTATAGCTGTATAATTTAACCGATGCATGTTTCAGCGTAAGAGGAGTATCTTTTTTTATTTCCAGCAGGTATTGCCCGAGTTTAAACTTAGAATCTTTATCAAAAACAAGATTTGCACTTATATTATCAGCAGAAAAGTGCTTTATATCAAGATTCTTAAAAATAAGAGGCAGAAGTCTTATATTTATACAGGGATTTTCAACAGCGAGAGCTTTTGAATTATCATTATTTAAAATATAAAATCCGTCAGCTTTTAGCCATACAGAAGGAATTAGCCCCATTTTTAATTCTGGATTTTCAAGGTCAATTTTATAACCTGATTCTTTAAGAACTGTCTGTTCGATAAAATCAACTCTTTCAGGAAGATTTACAAGTGCAGGTATTCCCCGGTAATAGGCCCCGTACAAAAGCGTTAGAATAAGTAGTGTTAATAAGTATTTAAAATTCCTGCCCATAACCTCTGGTAAAATTATACGATTAAAATGTATAAATTAAAAGAATTAACGCAAAATGTTACAATATTAATATTAAAAATACAGACAGGTATATAAAACTTTAATAATTTTCGCACATAACCTGAAAATATCCCTGCGGATGATGACAATTCGGACATTTTTTCGGGGCGGATTTTCCTTTATAAACATAACCGCATTCTCTGCACATCCACAATATTTCTTTATCTTTTGAAAATACAGTACCATTTTTTATGTTTTCAAGAAGTTTTAAATATCGCTGTTCATGATGTTTTTCAGCCTCTATAACATGATGGAATGTATCTGCAATTTCTTCAAACCCCTCCTCTTTTGCAGTTTTTTCAGCATCTGCATATAGAAAAGACCACTCTTCTTTTTCTCCGGCAGCTGCACTTTCAAGATTTTCTTCCGTAGTGCCGAGTTCAAAGGGGTACTCTGCGTTTACATGTCCGCGGGTATTACCCAGATGTTCATAAAAAAGTTTTGCATGTTCTTTTTCGTTATCTGCTGTCATACAAAAGATTTCTGCGATTTGTTCATACCCTTCTTCTTTGGCCTGTTTTGCAAAATATGTATATCTGTTTCTGGCTTGAGATTCGCCTGCGTATGCATTGATTAAATTCTGTTCTGTTTTTGTTCCTGAAAGTTTTTTGTCTGTCATATTTTTCCTCCGCAAAATATTCTACAAAAAAATTTTGCCGGTGATATTGCCCGTATTAACTATTAAAAATAACAAATTGTACCCGCAGGTCGGATTATTGTTCAGAGAAAAAACTTGATAATAGAATATGTATAAGCAGGGAATTGAATTATGAATTTGTTAGATTATACTAAAAAATTATCTGAAAAAATAAAGTTTTATGATTCTATAGCACAAAATACACTTTCAGGTCTGCATACGTTAAATCCGTTTGCAAAACCATTAAATATAACAATTATCTGGGTGGAAGATGACTGTGAAAAGTGAACGATACTTATTATATAATTGCTCGAATGCATTTATATATAAAACAAATAGATGCCTTTTTAAAAAGGCATCTATTTTAAAATGTATAAATAGATTTGATTTATTCTTTTGCTCTCATAGTTGGGAATGCAATAACATCTCTTATTGACGGAGAATCTGTCAAAAGCATTACAAGTCTGTCAATACCCATTCCCATACCGCCTGTCGGAGGCATGCCGTATTCAAGTGCATTGATAAAGTCTTCATCAATATCCATAGCTTCTTCATCACCTGCAGCCTTTGCCTGAGCTTGAGCTTCAAATCTCATTCTCTGATCAATAGGATCTGTAAGTTCTGAGAATGCATTTGCTATTTCCCAGCCGTTAACTCTTGTTTCAAAACGTTCTGTTAACCTGTCATTATCTCTGTGAACTTTTGCAAGCGGTGAAATTTCTCTCGGGTAATCTATAATATGGCATGGCTGAATTAAAGAAGGTTCAATTTTAGCTTCAAAAACAGCTTCAACAACCTGTCCCCAGTTCATTGAATCATCAACTGCAACATTTAAAGATCTAGCGGTCTCTACAGCCTGTTTTGCACTGTAAATTTCCATAAAATCAATACCTGTTGCTTCTTTGATTGAGCCCAGCATTGTTTTTCTATCCCATGGAGGTGTTAAATCAATCTCATTTTCGCCATATTTAATTTTCATTGTGCCGAGAACTTCCTGAGCAACATAAGCTACCATATTTTCTGTTAATGTCATCATATCGTTATAATCAGCATAAGCCTGATATAACTCTATCATTGTAAATTCGGGGTTATGACGTGTGTCTATACCTTCATTTCTGAAACATTTCCCAATTTCGTAAACACGCTCAGAAATTCCGCCGACAATTAATCTCTTCAGATATAATTCAAGAGCAATTCTCAATGTTAAATCCATATTAAGCGCATTGTGGTGTGTTGTAAAAGGTCTTGCGTTTGCACCTGACGCCATTGTCTGCAATATAGGCGTTTCAACTTCCATGTAACCTTCTTTTGCAAGATATTCGCGGATCTTTTGTATAATTAAACTTCTTTTTCTGAATGTATCTCTGCTCTGTTCGTTTACAATTAAATCAACGTATCTCTGACGGTATTTAAGTTCAACATCTGTAAGCCCGTGGTAATGAGTTAATTCTTCCATTTTTTCTTTGCTGATTTGTTTGTTTGGCAAAGGCAAAAGCGCCTTTGATAACAGTTTCAAAGATGTTGATTTTATTGAAAGTTCACCGCGCGGGGTTCTTCTGATTGTTCCTGTAAAACCTACAATATCACCTATATCTATAAGTTTAAGAATTTTCATCATATCCTCTGACAAATTTTCTTTATGAGAAAAAATTTGAATTTTGCCTGATGAATCCATTAAATCAATAAACATGCCTGTATTCCGGATAGCCATAACACGTCCGGCAACAGAATATTTATCATCTGTTTCAACACCGGCTTCAAGATCTTTATACTTATCCTGTAAAAAAGCTGCATCTGCATTTTTGTCAAAAGAATAAGGATATGGATTAACTCCTTTATCTGCAAGGTCTGCAAGTTTTTGTATTCTTGTTTGTCTGATTTGTTCTTTTGTAGAACTATGTTCAGTAAATTGTTGTACCATTTTGTTCTTCCTTTTTTATTGTAAATCTTTATATTTTCATGTTAGCACAAAAAAAATGCTTAACAACAAAAAAGCTTCTGTTTTGAGAAGCTTTTTTATTTATTATTGAAAATAATAGAAGATTACTGAGACATAAGCCGTTTAAGTTCATCAGGCCTTGAAGTTTTTGATAAAGCATCCTCTATAGTAATTACACCCTGCTTATAAAGGTTAGATAAAGCCATCTCAAGAGTCTGCATACCCATTGCCTGATTCATCTGTATTGTTGAATATATCTGTGCAGCTTTAGATTCTCTGATCAAGTTTGCAATAGCAGGTGTTACAAGCATAATTTCCTGTGCCATAACACGTCCTTTTTTAGTTCCGTCAGGCTGAACCTTTTGCAAAAGAGTCTGGGCAAATACTGCAACAAGCGAGTTCGCAAGCTGGACACGAATTTGCTGCTGCTGGCCTTCCGGGAATACGTCAATAATACGGTCAATTGTTTGAGAAGCTGAAGATGTGTGCAATGTACCGAACACAAGGTGGCCCGTTTCCGCTGCAGTCAGCGCTAATGCAATTGTTTCATGGTCTCTCATCTCACCTACCAGAATAATATCAGGGTCTTCACGAAGTGCGGATTTCAGGGCATTTGCAAATGATCTGGTATCCATACCGAGTTCACGCTGGTGAATAATACTCTGTTTTGATGTATGCACAAATTCTATCGGGTCTTCAATTGTTAAAATATGTTCTGCTCTGTTTGAGTTAATATAGTCAATCATTGCGGCAAGTGTAGTTGATTTACCGGAACCTGTCGGACCTGTTACAAGAACAAGACCTCGAGGCTTATCAGCCGTTCTTCTGACAACATCAGGAAGCCCTAATTTGTCAAAAGACGGAACAATTGAAGTAATCGTTCTGAATGCTGCAGCATAGTTGCCTTTATCTTTATAAAAGTTTACCCTGAAACGGCTTAAGCCTTCTATACCGTATGAGAAGTCAAGCTCCCACGTCTGTTCAAGTGTACGTCTCTGTTCGTTTGAAAGCATGGGAAACAATAAAGTTTCAACATCATCAGGACTTAGAGGCGGATAATCATATCTTTGCAGTTTGCCGTCTATACGTGCAGCAGGCGGTAAATTTGCTGAAATATGAAGGTCTGACCCGCCGTCTGCGACAAATTTTTCTAAAAGTTCTTCAATTAACATAGTTCTATCCTTCCTGGAAATTTATTAAAGAATCGTTATCTTTTATTGCAAGTTCTATTAAAGAATAAGTCATATAAGCCCCCAGTGCGATAGCTTTAGGGTCAAGATTTGTCTTATTTGCAGCTTCTATTATAGCCGTGTTAATTTCCGGATTTTCATCCTTTATGTAGTGAATCATTTTTTTACGCCATACCGGCATATCTTTAAATATTTCACTAAAAGCTTCTGCTGCGTTCTCTTCTGAAATAATCGGTAACATGATACTTCCTTATGTTCCTGCAATTTTATAAATCTATTATATAAAAAATTTTAACATTCGTCTATAAGTAATTTATAAATCATATATTTGGGGTATAATTTTTTTATGAGATTAAGGGATTTAAAGCTTATAAATTACAGGAACTGCAAGGATTTAGAGCTTGATTTGTCCTGCAAAAAAATTCTTATTATAGGGAAAAATGCTCAGGGTAAAACTAATATTCTGGAAAGCATTTATCTGCTGTCAACTCTGAAATCCCCAAGAACCCCCAATAGCACAGAACTAATAAATTTTGATGCCGAAACAACGGAAATTAACTGCAATATGATTAAGGCAGGCACTGATGTAGAATTGGATTATACCTATTCAAGAGAAAAAAAACGGACTCTTGCTTTGAATAAAGTTAAAACAACACCGAAAAATTTTAAATCAGCTTTAAAAACTGTTCTTTTTTCAACTGCAGATCTGCTTTTACTACGAGGAAATCCTTCCGACAGACGGGATTGGCTTGACAGAGCAATTTCGCAAATTTATCCGGCTTACGACGACAGAATTTCCAAATATGACAAAATCAGAATGCAGAAAAATAATCTGCTCAAAGAATATTTGAAAACCGGTATGCTTAATAATACTTTGTTTGAGGTTTATAATGAACAGCTTGTGATTACTGGAAGCAACATTATTTATCTGCGAAAAAAATTTTTAAAAGAAATAGAACGCATTGCAAGGGAAAAACACAAAATTATAAGCGAAACAGAAGAATTAAAAATTAATTACGACTGTCCTTTTTTGAATAATGAATTTGAACTTGAAGAAATAGCAGAAGCTTTTAAGTTGTCGATTGAAGAAAAAAAAGAAGAAGAAATGCGCAGAGGGCAATCTTGCGTTGGACCGCACAGGGATGATATTGTTTTTTACATAAACGGCAGTGAAGCTGTCAAATTTGCATCACAGGGACAGCAAAGAACTATTGTTCTGGCACTTAAACTTTCGGAACTTGATATAATTACCGCTAAAACAGGAGATGAACCTGTTCTGCTTCTTGATGATGTTCTGGCAGAGCTTGATGATATAAGACAAAACTTTCTTTTAAAATCAATTAATGAAAACACTCAAACAATAATAACTTCAGTAGACACAATTCTTTTTGAAGATGAATTTCTAAAGGATGTTAAAATATACAGAATAGAAAATGGTAATATTGTATAAATTAATTATAAAAAATAATTTATAAATTCATGCATTTGTTATTTTTTTTTCTTGTATTATAATAAATTTATAAAAAAGGAGAGAGGAAATGGATACATTAACTAAAAATGAGGGATTAATAACTAAAATTATTGGTCCTGTTATTGACGTTGAATTTCAGCAGGGAGAGCTTCCGGAAATTTATACGGCTCTGCATATCAATAAAGATGACGGGAGTTATGTAGTTGCAGAAGTTCAGCAAATGCTTGGCGGCAACAAAGTTAGAACAGTTGCAATGTCTTCAACCGACGGACTTAAAAGAGGCATGAAAGTCATTAATACAAATGAACCTATTAAAATTCCTGTCGGAAAAGCTATTTTAGGAAGAATTTTAAATGTAACCGGCGATCCTGTCGACAAAATGGGACCTGTAGAAACGGATACATATCTTCCAATCCACAGAGAATCTCCAAAATTAACAGATCAAAATACAAATATTGAAATTTTAGAAACAGGTATTAAAGCAATCGATCTTTTGCAGCCGTATCAGAAAGGCGGCAAAATCGGTCTGTTCGGAGGTGCAGGTGTAGGAAAAACAGTTCTTATTATGGAACTTATCCACAACATTGCAATGGAACATTCAGGCGTTTCCGTTTTCGGCGGTGTAGGTGAAAGAACACGTGAAGGAAATGACCTGTGGAATGAAATGAAAGAATCAGGCGTTATCGACAAAGTAGCTCTTATTTACGGACAGATGAACGAACCGCCGGGAGCCAGAATGAGAGTTGGGCTTTCTGCTTTGACTGCAGCTGAATATTTCAGGGATTTTTCAAAACAGGACGTATTGTTATTCGTTGACAATATATTCAGATTTACTCAGGCAGGATCTGAGGTTTCGGCTCTTCTAGGCCGTATGCCTTCAGCCGTAGGCTACCAGCCGACACTGGCAAATGAAATGGGCGAACTGCAGGAAAGAATTACATCAACAAAAGACGGTTCCATTACATCAGTTCAGGCAATTTATGTACCTGCAGACGACTTAACTGACCCTGCTCCTGCAACGACATTCTCACACCTTGATGCATCAACTGTTCTTTCTAGACAAATCGCATCTCTTGGTATTTATCCGGCTGTAGATCCTCTTGAATCCACTTCAAGAGTTCTTGATCCTAATATCATCGGAGAAGAACACTACAATACAACAAGAAAAGTTCTTGAAATTCTTCAAAAATACAAAGAATTACAGGATATTATCGCTATCTTAGGTATGGATGAACTCTCTGAAGAAGATAAAGAAACGGTTAACAGAGCAAGAAAAATTCAAAGATTCCTCTCACAGCCGTTCTTCGTTGCCGAACAGTTCTCCGGAATTTCAGGAAAGTACGTAAAACTTGAAGATACAATAAAAGGCTTTAAAGAAATTATTGAAGGCAAACACGATGACCTGCCCGAACAGGCTTTCTACATGGTAGGAACAATTGAAGAAGCCGTTGAAAAAGCCAAAACATTAAAATAGAAGATATGAGGTTTAAGAGGACGCAAGGTCAGCAAGCAGTCAATACCTTCAGCCCTCCCAGACTTTCAAACTTCTGAAAGGGTATTCTATGCATTTAAAAATAATAACCAACGAAAAAATTGTTTTTGATGAAGATGTCGATGAAGTTTATACAAAAACGACAGATGGTGAAATCGGCATTTTAAAAAACCACGTACCTGTTATGGCTGCACTCGACATTGGCGTAACAAAAGCCATCAAAAATAATGAGCCAAAATATTTTACAACAATGGGCGGTGTGTTTCAATTCAAAGATGATAATGCTCTGATACTTACGACTACAGCAGAACGCGGAGATGAGATTGATGTAGCACGAGCAAAAGAAGCCCTAAAACGTGCACAGGCAAGATTAGCAGAAGCTGATGCCGAACTTGATGCCAAACGGGCAGAAGCAGCTGTTGCAAGAGCAATGGCAAGATTAAAAGCAACGCTTAATAACTAGAAAACTGCGAAAAACCGCGTAATAATCGCGGTTTTTCGTGTTTAATATAAAGATCAGTAGAGTAGAAAAATTTAATGCTTGTTATATAATAAATTTTATGGAAAAGACTTTATACCAGATATTTAAAACTTTTTTCAAAGTCGGAACATTATTACTTGGTGGCGGTTATGTTATTTTGCCATTATTACAGTCTGAACTTGTTGATAAAAAACAATGGATAGATGATGATGAATTATGCGAATACTACGCACTAGGACAGAGCGTTCCGGGAATTATCGCCGCAAATACAGCTATCTTTGTAGGCTATAAATTAAGAAAAACAGCCGGAGCAATTACTGCAACACTCGGTATTGTCATGCCTGCATTTATCTCAATAATTTTAATAGCAAAAATTCTTGAAGAAGTTGTTAAAATGAAATTTATCCAGAGCATATTCTGGGGTGTAGGAATCGGTGTTGTGCTGTTAATTTATCTTGCGGTAAAGGAAATGTGGAGAAAAAGTGTTGTTGACCAATTTACATGCTGGATATTTTTTATAACATTTATTTTATCAGCATGCTTCAAGGCTCCGCCTGCAGCATTGATAATTCTTGCAATATTTATAGGTCTATGGCTTCAGTACCAAAAGAAAATAGAACATGAGGATAACGAATGATAATATATTTGAAATTATTTTTGGAATTTTTTCATATCGGCTTATTTTCTTTTGGAGGCGGATATGCAACACTGCCGTTTTTGTATCATATAGCTGACGTACAAAAATGGTATACAACAAAACAGCTTACTGACATGATTGCGGTATCCTCAATTACTCCAGGGCCTGTAGGAGTAAATGTGGCAACTTTCGCAGGATTTGCTACAGCAG
>ULJB01031126.1_pt1 | contig 31867 bp, 29 predicted proteins | sample 1950771 | NCBI WGS metagenome assembly ULJB01 (sample SAMEA4835461, study PRJEB28245) | human gut metagenome | biome: gut microbiome; material: fecal sample | place: Denmark | collected 2008
CTAAAAACTCCCGGCAGACTTGATGAAGTTGAGCAGTTTGAAAATATTGTAATCCGGTCCAATATGGACGGCTCAAATGTCAAAATCAAAGATATAGCCCGCGTAGAACTCGGTGCCGAATCATACTCAAATCTCGGTCTTGTTAACGGTAAACCGTCAGCCGTTGTTGTCATATCACAGCTGCCTGACGCAAATATTATTAACCTTTCTAAAGCTGTTAAAGAAAAAGTAAATGAAATAAACGGACGTTTAACAAACGGAATTAAAATTCTGTATGTTAAAGATGATGCGGACTTCATTCATGAATCAATGAAAGAAGTTGAATTTACAATACTTATGACAGGTTTAATTGTTGTTATAATCATCTTTCTTTTCCTCGGAGACGGTATGGCAACACTTGTTCCGTGTGCTACAATTCCCGTATCTCTTATAGGTACATTTTTTGCGCTGAATGCAATGGGGATGACAATTAACCTTCTTTCGTTATTCGCCCTTGTGCTTGCGGTCGGCGTTGTTGTAGATGATGCGATTGTTGTAATTGAAAACGTTAAACGTCATATTGAAGAAGGTAAATCTGCAATAATCGCAACACAGCTGACAATGCAGGAAGTAGGTTTTGCACTTGTTGCAATGGCGCTTGTATTAATGGCAGTATTTGTGCCGATTATATTTATGACAGGAATGACAGGTGTTATGTATAAACAGTTTGCGGTTTGTATTGCTGTTTCAATCGCGATTTCTGCAATATGCGCACTGACTCTCTCGCCTGCAATGTGCTCGCATTTCCTCGGACAGGAAAAGAAACAGCACGATTTCAGCAATCATCCTCTCATTGAACATTTAGATCATATTAAAGACAGAATAAACAAAAGAACTTCCGTACTTGTTGTCAAATTTAACGAACTTTTCAGCAAGGTAGAAGATTTTTATATTGAATACGTTAAGAAATTCGTTTATAACAAAAAACTTGTTGCAATTTTTTATGCGGGAATTGTTCTTTTAACCTTGATTTCATTCAAAACCATATCAACAGGTTTTATACCTGATGAAGATCAGGGGGTATTGATTGCAAGTATTACACTTCCTGACGGTGCTTCTTTGTCAAGAACAGAAGAAGTTGCAAGAAAGTTTGTAGATCAAATAAGAGATATTCCCGGGGTTAACCCTGAAAAATTAACCGTATTTGGCGGGGATGGCGTAAATCAGGCAAACGTTATCATACAGCTTCTGGATTACAGTGAAAGAAAGATGAATCCGGTTAAATGGATTTCAAGGAAGTTTAAAGGTGAAGCAACAGACTTATCACACGTTGCAGTGCTGAACAAAGTACGAGTTGTTGCCTCAAATACAAAAGAAGCACAAATTCAGGCATTTTCCCCGCCGGCTATTAACGGTATGAGTATGATGGGCGGATTTGAATTCCAGATGCTGTCGCAGGGCGAATATACCCCGCAGGAAATGGAAAGCTGGGCGACAAAACTCGTTGCTGCCGCTAACCAGAACCCTTCACTGTCAAATGTTAATACAACATTTCAGGCTAACGTGCCTCAATATATTGTTGAAATCGACTATGAAAAAGCACTTGCACAAAATGTTGATCTGCAGGAACTTTATTCAACACTTTCTTCAATGCTCGGAACATATTATGTTAACGACTTTAACAAATATGACAGGGTATTTAAAGTACAGATGCAGGCTGAAAGCCGTTTCAGAGATAAAGCAACTGACCTTTCCGGCATATATGTCAAAAATAACAATGGTGTAATGGTTCCGATTATGTCCATTGTAAAACTGAAACAAACAGTAGGAACAGCCTCAATTACAAGGTATAACCAGTATAAATCAGTACAAATTCAAGGTCAGCAGGCACCGGGCAAAAGCTCGGGAGATGCAATGAACGCAATGGAACAGGTTGCAAAGCAGACCTTGCCTTCTGATATGACATTTGACTGGTCAGGTACGTCAGCTCAGGAACGCGAAGCTTCAGGACAAACTTTGATGATTGTTGGTATGGCATTAATATTTGTATATCTTTTCCTTGTAGCTCTTTATGAAAGTTATACAATACCTGTTGCAGTTCTTTTGATATCACCTATTGCGGCACTTGGTGCTTTAATATTCCAGATGATGATTAACCAGTCATTTGATATTTATTCACAGGTTGGTATGATTACGCTGATAGGGCTTGCCGCAAAACAATCCATTCTGATTGTTGAGTTTGCAAAAGAAGAACATGAAAAATACGGCCTTTCTGTTAAAGATGCCGCTATAAAAGCAGCCAAACTTAGATTCAGGGCAATTATGATGACAGAACTTGCATTCATTATCGGTGTTCTGCCTATGCTGTTTGCAGCTGGTGCAGGTGCTAATTCAAGAATATCTGTAGGTTCTACCGTATTTGGCGGTATGATTGCGGCTGCAACGCTCGGAGCTGTCCTAACTCCGGCATTCTATGTTATAGTTCAGGAATTTGTGGATTTGTTTCCGAAAAAAGAAATTACCGAAAAAGATTTGGAGATGTAAAATATAATGAAAAAGATTATAAATCTGGTTTTAATATGTTCAATTCTAACGCTGAATACAATACCTGCTTCGGCTATAAGCTGGTTTGGCAAAAATAAATCACAGGACAAAACAGAAAAGAAAGAAAAAGTTGAAATCGTAAAACCTGACAAAAAAAAGACAAACATTAAACGGGAAATAAAAAAAGACACGGAAAATGCAAAACATAAATGGGAATCTTCCAAAGAAGCGGAAGGCATGTACGAAACAAAATTCCCGGTAATCAACAGCCAGATAGAATACTCTGATATGAACGGAGAAGTTACTCTGAGCGACTGTATAAAACTTGCAATCACACATCATCCGACAATAATGTCAGCCATAAGCAATGCCGAAATCTATAAAACTATGATAGGGCAGGCATGGTCAAACTACTTCCCGACATTAAGCGCAGGTGTCAGCTACTCAAGAAATGATACCCTTATGACTATGAACAGTTCTTATGCCAGAATGATGTCGCAAAAATACAATATGTATTATATGCCGACAATTTCTGCAAATCTTCTTTTATTTGACTTTGGAAAAACCAAATCCATCGCAGATACGGCGTCAAAGACTTACGAATCTTCAAGATATGACGCAGAAACTAGCATTGAACTTGTTATATATAATGTAAAAGTTGCATATTACAATCTGGTTTTTGCAGAAATTCAAAAAAAAGTTTATGAAGATACCGTCAAAGACTTTGAACTTCAATATAAACAGGCAAAAGCCCAGTACGATATAGGAAGAAAAGCAAAAATTGATGTAACAACAGCAGAGTACAACCTCGGGAACGCCAAAGTCAACTTAATCAAAGCTAAAAATACCCTAGAACTTGCAGCTGCCGAACTTGCAAATGCCGTAGGTATTCCAGAACTTGAAAATGTAATTTTAAAAGACAAGCTCAATTCAAAAGCTTATGACGTGAATTTCCCTGATCTTCTAAAGACTGCTCAGGCTTCAAGACCTGCGCTTTTGTCTGCAAAAAAACTTATGGACGCCGCTGAATTGAATATCAGAAGTGCAAAACGAGCTTTTACTCCTGACGTATCGGCATTCGGCTCTTACAATCAGGGCGGGCGCCAGATTGACAGCGATTACGGATACCAGTTCGGAGTTCAGCTGAATTATAATGCCCTAAACCTTATGCTTCTGAAAAAACAGGTTGATCAGGCCAAAGCTGAATATAAAAAAGCCGTTGCCGATTACGAACAGCAGAAGCAGAATGTTTATCTCGAAGTAAAAAGCGCATACATAAGCCTTTTAAATTCGCATGACAGTATTGAAGTATCAAAACTCGCACTGCAGCAGGCAAAAGAACGTCAATATCAAGCATTCAGACGATATCAGGTAGGACTCGGCGATGCAATCGAATTTAAGGATGCTGAAAACAGCTACTTAAATGCCCAGCTTGATTACTACTCAAATCTGTTGAACTATAACATTAACGCTGCGGAATTAGAGCGGGTAATAGGCGCCCCTATAAAAGAATCCGAGCAAGATTTATAAGCGGACTATTAATCCCCTGTAATAAGGGGATTAATAGTCGATTAATAGTCATAATATTTATGCTTTATCTTCTTTTTTGTCTTTATGTTCTTCTATTTTTTCAGCAACTTTTTCTTTAACATCTTTTGCTTTTTCTTTAATGTCTTCTTTTACTTCGTGCGCTTTTTCTTTTACTTTTTCAGCTCCTTCTTTAATATTTTCTTTCATATCATGAGCTTTTTCTTTAGCTTTATCGGCAGCGTCATGCATTTTTTCTTTCATAGTTTCTTTCTTTTCATTTTCCATGGCAAAATTCCTTTCCTTTATGTAACATATATAATTATTTATTATTTTTAAGAAAAAATTATGCGAAAAAAGTGTAATCTTTTTCTTAACAAACATTTGCCATCAGGTATTGTTACGGTATAATTAAATATATACTCAGTAATAAAGCAGGGATTTGAAATGTTAAAAAATAAATTTTTTAATGACACTATTGATAAAATTTTACAATTAAGATTTGTTGTAAACTACCGCCGCATGTGGCCTTATGTAAAACCTTTCTGGTTCAGGGCATTATGCTCAATGCTTATATGTATTCCTATAGGATCTCTTGATGCGGTTATAGCACTTGCTTTAAAGCCTTATATGGATCTTGTAATGGTGGAAAAAAGCATTGCATCTCCATGGTATATACCTTTAGGCATCGTAGCATTTACATCTATTCAGGGGGGATTGAAATATCTTTCATCATACTTATCAACATGGGTCGGCGGGAAAATCACAAACGGTCTGAAATTTGATATGTTCAAAAAACTACTGACTCTGCCTACATCTTTCTATGATACTAGAAATTCCGGAGATGTTGTATTCCAGTTTAACAATCAGGCTGATATTGCTTGTGCGGGATTATTAGATAATTTAAGCGTATTCACACAAAGAATTTTCTCATCAATCTCACTTGTGTGCGTTTTATTTTATAACTCATGGCAGCTTGCTTTGATTGCTGTTGCGGTTTTAGGCTGTGCATTTGCACCTGTGGCAAAATTGCAAAAAAGAATTAAAAGCGTTATGAATAAAACAGTAGTTGCAGACGCTTCAATTATTACTGCATATAACGAAGTATTTGCCGGCAACAAAACTATTACATCTTACAATCTTTCGCAGCATGAAGCCGGTAAATTTTCATGGATATTAAAGAATGTATTTAACTTAAGAATAAAAATGGTTCAAAAAACTCAGTGGCTGTCCCCGATGATGCATGTTATAGTATCAGTTGGAATTGCCGCAGCTATAGGCTACGGAAGCCATTTGATTATGACAAACCAGATTACAAGCGGTAACTTTGTATCATTCATCACTGCTTTAATCCTGCTTTATACTCCTGTCAAAAACATTGGAAATAACCTTAATGCAGTACAATTTTCATTCTTCTCAATAGAAAGAATTTTTGAAATACTTGATTCCGTGCCTGAAATAAGAAACAAAGAAAACGCAAAAACCTTGCCGCGAGAACATTCGCTAATACAATTTAAAGACGTATGTTTTGAATATGTTCCGAATGTTCCTGTCCTTAAAAATATAAATCTGGACATTAAAAAAGGTGAAACAGTTGCTTTAGTCGGAAACTCAGGAGGAGGCAAAACTACAATAGTAAACCTTCTGCCGAGATTTTACGATGTTAAATCAGGTGCAATATTAATTGACGGTATTGATATAAGAGATTATACGCTTGAATCTCTCAGACAAAATATTGCAGTTGTTTTTCAGGATAACTTTTTATTCTCCGGTACAATTCGTGAAAACATACTTTTAGGCAATGAAGAAGCTACAGATGTCCAGATTCAAAAAGCAGTAGAAATGGCTTATCTTGACGATTTTGTTGCCACATTGCAGGAAGGTTTGAACACCCAAATCGGTGAACGCGGAATACTTTTATCAGGCGGTCAAAAACAAAGAGTAGCTATTGCAAGAGCATTTTTGAAAAACGCTCCGATATTGATACTTGATGAAGCAACAAGTGCTCTTGATAATAAGGCAGAAGCAATTGTTCAAAAAGCAATTGATAACCTGATGCAGGATAAAACAGTATTTGTAATTGCTCACAGACTTTCAACCGTTCAGAATGCAGACAAAATTGTTGTAATTAATCAGGGAGAAATTGTTGAAACAGGAAACCATAATGAGCTTATGAAAATAGAAAACGGACAATACAAAGCTCTTTATGAAATGCAGTTTAAAAAACAGGAAACTACTGTTTAAAAAAATTTTTCTAGGGTTCCGCGGTAATACCGGCTGGTCCGAGAGAAAAAACGCAATATAAAAGTTGCGTACACGGAGGGATAAAAGCCCGGGAGATATTAAATTAATATCTTTCGGGCTTATTTGCATAAAAGAAAAGAAAGGAGAGAATAAATATGCAGTGGTTACATTTATTTATCGCAGGACTCTTTGAAATAAGCTGGGCGATAGGTCTAAAATATTCACACGGCTTCAGCCTCATAATTCCATCGGTAATAACTGTTATATGCATGATTGCAAGTTTTTACTTTCTAGCACTGGCACTTAAAAGTCTGCCTCTGGGAACAGCATACGCGATATGGACAGGAATAGGCACAATAGGAACGGTAGTTCTCGGGATAATACTATTTAAAGAACCAGTAAGTTTAATGCGTTTTTTATGCATAGGCTTAATTGTATGCGGTATAACAGGGCTTAAACTTATTACAAATTAAAAAATCAACCAATAATTTGATTTATTTAGATATAAAAAAGTATAAAATTAATCTGGCGCAAAAATCATGAGGGTATATATATGAAGTGGTTTATTTTATTAATTCTGGTAATAGCAGCAGGTGTCTGGGCATACCTTAATTTAGATTTTACTGGTGTAAAAGAACAGGCTCAAGACAGCACAATGAACGCTATCCAAAATGAAAAAACTATTAAAGTTTTCTTTGATGCTGATAAACAAAACAAAGATGAAACTCAACAAACAATAAAAGAACATTTCTAAAAAAAGACCGGTATAACCGGTCTTTACATTATTCCTTACAATCCTAAAAATTTATTTCCTATTCTTCCTATTGATTTTCCAACAACTTTATTTGAGGTTCGGGTTACGCTATAAAATTTGTACCGTACCTGCTTGCACCATGGAAAAATGACTGTCTCATCATTTCAACCAGAGTTTTTTTGATTACATATTTTTTATTCAAATCTATTGAATTAACCGCTTCAGATGTCTGTTTATACGTATCAGACACAGTATTAGAAAATAAAAGCATATTTGACATAGCTTTAAAAACCTCTCTTTATCTTTATTTTGCTCTCACACTTATATAAAAAAAATTTATAAAAAAATATTGACTTTTTATATTCAATTTATATAAAATTTGTTACAAAACTTCATAATAGCTAAAGATTTCTCTGTTTTTTGCCGTATACAAGACTATATTAGAAAGGAGAAATTAATGGCAGATTCACTTAATGTAACAGGCGTAAATACAGGAATAGATATTGCAAAATGGAAAAAATTAACCGCACAGGAAATTATAAAAGAAGAAAGCAAAGGAGCCGAAATTCCGGCAGAACTCCTTAGATGGGCGCAGCAAATGGCAGCATTCGCCAATATTCCTGACGATGTAACTTATGAAGAAGTAGACGGTGATGTAGGAATTGACGCTCTCGACAAACTCGGGATTACCCCTGAGGAAGCAGGACTTGCCGAACCGCAGGCACAAAATGCTATAGCTCCTGAACAGACAGCAGAACCGGATGCAGTGCAGGATCCTGCATTAGTTGAAGGTGCAGGTGCTGAAACAGAAGATGAACAAAACATATTTATGAATGCTACACCGGGGCAAGCATCTTTCACACCGCAGCCTCAAACTGCAGCAGCGGAAGAAGAAACTCAAGACGCAGCTCTAACACTTGCAGATGCATCACTTACAACAGATCCTGAAGAAATCAGAAAACGTAAACGCAGACTCGGATTAGAGTAAAGATTCAATAGCGGATTTAATGTTTTCTGATTTATATATATAATTACCGGCTACTAAAGAATTTGCACCGTAAGAAGTGCAAATTCTTGCCGTTTCAGCATTAATTCCGCCATCTACTTGAATTATTAAACCTTTTGGTGCATTTTTTCTTATAATTTGAATTTTTTCAGCACACCTCGGCATAAACTTTTGTCCGCCAAACCCCGGCTCTACTGTCATTACAAGTACAAGATCCAAATCGCTTAAATAAGGAAAAACTGTTTCTGCCGGTGTATCAGGTTTTATCGAAAGTCCTGCCTTTATATTAAATGACTTTATTAAGTCAATGGTTGATTTGACATCTGCATTGCTCTCAATATGGAAAGTAAGAATATCCGCGCCTGCTTTTGCAAAAACTTCAATATATTTATCGGGATTTTCAATCATCAAATGGACATCAAGCGGCAATTCCGTAACTTTATTTATAGAAGATACAACCGGTACACCTATTGTAATATTCGGCACAAAATGACCGTCCATAACATCTATATGAAGCCAATCAGCGCCTGCTGTTTCAACACTCTTTATATCCCGTTCTAAATTCGCAAAATCTGCAGATAAAATTGACGGAGAAATAATTACTTTTTTCATTCAACAACTCCCAAAATTTTACATGCCTGATAAGCCGCATTCTGTTCAGCCTCTTTTTTTGTTTTTCCCTGCCCTTGAGCAATATTTTTGCCTGAATAAGATACTCCTACAGTAAATGTCTTGTTATGATCCGGTCCTGTTTCTTCAATAAGCCTATATTCAGGCGTCTCCTTGGTCAAAGACTGGGTGTATTCCTGAAGAAGCGCTTTTGCATTAAATTTCTCAAAATTTTTATCAACATCAATAATATAAGGCATCAAAATATTTTTTAAAAACGGAAGCAGTTTATCAAACTTGCCGTCTAGATAATAAGCTCCGAGCACAGCTTCAAATGCACATGCACATACTGATTCTATATGCGCAAGCCCCTGTTTGGCTTCATGACGTGCTAGTATGATTAAATCACATAATCCGATATCACTTGCAATTTTAAACAAAGTATTGTCAGATACAACAATAGATCTTATTTTTGACAAGTCGCCTTCCTGATACTCAGGGAATTTTTTAAAAAGAATATCTGATGATGCCAGTTTCAGTACAGCATCGCCCAAAAATTCGAGCCTTTCATAATTTTCCAAATAAGAAAGATTATTTTCTTTTGTATATGACGGATGAGTCAGAGCCTGCCTGAAAAATACAGGATTATCAATTTCTATACAAAAAATATCTTCTAATTCTTTCATCTAAAATAAACCTTTAACAGAATTTATAATATCATTGGAAAATATAAAGTATTTACAGAAATAATACATAACCGGAATTGTAAAGATAAAACTGTCAGATCTATCCAAAAAACCGCCATGCCCGGGCAGAGAATTCCCGGAATCCTTCACTCCGGCATCACGTTTTAAAAGCGACTCGCACAAATCGCCAATCTGGGCAAAAACTGTACATATTAAGCCTATAATCACTGAAACATACCAGTGCACCTGTGCAAAACAGGTATTTATAACCGCACCTACAATTAATGCGCCTATTACAGCTGAAATTGCCCCGCCGACTGATCCTTCTATTGTTTTATTAGGACTTACAACAGGTGCCAGCTTATGTTTGCCAAATCTCGTACCTGCATAATAACATCCAACATCCGTTAAAAGTATTGCAGTAAACATCATCACCACAAACCCAAGCCCGTCATGGTAATCTGCAGAACTCATATCCCTCAGTAATTGTAAATGCAGAGGGAAATAACCGCAATAAACAAAACCGAGAATTGTAGTTGCAACATTTGCAGTATAAGGCTGTCTTCCTCTAAACAGAACCCACATAAATGCCATAAATGTGCAAAGGGTTAATGCAGATGCTACATAGTCAAATCTGTCAAAGTACGTTATAACAGCAAGAATTGCCTCTGCTAACAACATAATTTTCAGACTGGGATAAAAACCTTTATGCTCCAAAATTTTTACATATTCTTTTGAAGCAAAAAATATTACAACAGCCAGCAGCAGAAACAATGCAACTCCGCCGAGTATTATACAGCCCATTGCAATAGTTCCCATTATAAAACCGGTCAGCATTCTTGTAGCATTCTTATTTAAACCCTTTGGCGCATCCATTATACGGTCATAACCTCTTTTTCTTTGTCTGCAACTGCTTTATCAATAATCCCTGTATATTTATCAGTTAATTTTTGAATTTTATCCTGATTGTCTTTTACTGAATCTTCAGGAAGATTTTCACTCTTTTCGATTTTTTTCAAATCATCAGTTAAATCACGTCTGATATTTCTAATGGCTACTTTTGCATCTTCGCCCATCTTTTTAACGTCTTTAACAATTTCGCGTCTTCTTTCTTCTGTCAACGGGGGGAATGGAAGTCTTATACAGATACCGTCGCTGTTTGGAGTAATTCCTATTTCCGCCTTGATTATACCTTTTTCAATTTCTTTAATAATTGATTTATCATAAGGTGTTATAACAAGAGTAGTCCCGTCCTGTACGGTAACCTGAGACATCTGGCGCAAAGGAGTAGGTGCACCGTAATAATCTACAACAACCTTGTCCAGAATTAAAGGATTAGCTCTGCCTGAACGTACAGAACCAAATTCTTTATGGAGCTGGCTGATTGTTTTTTCCATTTTTTCTTCCCCGAACAAAAACAGTTCGTCTAACGCTTCCGTCATTTTTTACATCCTTTCTATATTTTAAATACATGTTATTAACTTATATATGTTCCAATTTCTTTGCCTTCAAGAATATCAACAATACCGTTTTCAGCATCAAAATCAAATACTATTATCGGAATATTATTCTGTTTACAAAGAGCACAGGCTGATGTATCCATAACTTTTAATCCGTTTACAATTATGTCATCATAAGTAATTTTATCCAGTTTTTTCGCATTCTGGTTAATTTTGGGATCGTCGGTATAAACACCGTCAACACCGTTTTTCGCCATCAACATAGCCTCGGCATTAATCTCAGAAGCTCTTAAGGCTGCAGCCGTATCTGTAGTAAAAAAGGGATTTCCGGTTCCTGCTGCGAATATCACAACACGCCCTTTTTCCAGATGTCTGATTGCTCTGTGTCTTATATAAGGTTCTGCAATCTGATTGATTGCAATAGCGCTTTGTACACGGCATGGAATTTTCATCTGATTTAATGCACTCTGCAAAGCTATCGCATTCATGACAGTTGCAAGCATCCCGACATAATCACCGGACGCCTGATCCATTCCGAGTTTTGCGCTGTTTCTCATGCCTCTGAAAATATTACCGCCGCCGACAACCACTGCAATTTCAGCTCCGAGTTCGCGTGCTTTTTGAATTTCTTCAGCTATTTTTTTTACAGGTTTCTGATCAATTCCAAACTGTTGATCCCCCAGTAATGCCTCTCCGCTTATTTTCAATAATATTCGTTTATATTTCATTTCCATCGGATACCTCGTCTTTAAATTATACTAAACTAAAGATATCTGATTGTAAAGCATTATTGACTTATATTTTAAACTGAATATTAAGTTATGTTAATTTAAAATTTAAGCTGAAAATCCTTGTATACTACACGTTTTCTAAATTTGTATATATTTTATAAATAAAAAATAGCACTTTTTTAAATCAAATTGTTTTTATTAAATTATAGAGCATATATCTATACATAAAGAAAAGGAGAATATATGGCGCGAGTATTAATTTCTATGCCCAAAGAGTTTTTGGAAAGGATTGATCAGGTTGCAGACGGAGAAAACAGATCAAGAAGTGAACTTATCCGTGAAGCTTTGAGAACTTACATTTACAAGCAAAAAGTCCGCCAGTCAACCACATCGGCAAAAAATGCCGAACTTTTGGAATCATTATTAGAATAAAAGACCGCAAAAGCGGTCTTTTTTTTATTAAATTTTATAATAATTTGTAGATTTATGTAAATTTGTCTTCACAAACTAGCAAAAAAATATTTGATGTTTTTTTACAAATAGTGTATTATTGGCAATGAGGTATGTGTGTATGAATAATGTTAAATATGTACTCCCGCAAAAATCAAGCTTGCACCAAATAAAGACCGGCGATATCACAATTCCGCTTCCTGATTTGAAAAATATAAATGAATCAAAGGCTCTTGCGATAGGCAAATGGCTTATGCACCTGATTGACAGCGATAAATGCATAAAACCAAATACACTGCTTCCGTCAAAACCGGAACTTGCATACCTTTTAGGCGTGAGTATAGGAACAATCCAAAATGCACTCCGTTATATTGAAGATCTCGGCTACGTTGAATCCAAACAATGCATCGGCACACTTGTCCGCGACAGAAATAATAACGAATTCTGTATGCGAAAACTTACATCAAAAAGAGAAATTGCAATTAATGCAATAAAAAAATATATTCTTGATAAAAATTTCATTATTGACCAGAATCTTCCGTCATCCAGAAGTATTGCATCAAGTATAGGATGCTCCGCAAATACAACACGACTTGCCCTCGAATATCTGGGAACACTAGGGATTATTGAACACAAATTCAAAAAATCCAATGAAACTGGCTGGGTTGTAAAATCTTTAGATTTTGAAATAGATAAAAATACTGATGAAAACCTGACACTTGTAAAAAAAGTCGAGACTGATTTAAAAAATTTTATAAAAACCAATCTAAAAATAGGTGATAAAATTCCTGCACATGCAGATTTGTCAAAAAAATTATCCGTAAGCATAAAAACAATTCATGATGCTTTGAAATCTTTAATAGATGACGGAATTCTGATGGCACGGCGCGGAAGATACGGAACTACTGTTATTAGAATGCCGGATGAAAAAAATTCTTACGAAAAAAAAGAAAAATCAATTTTTGCTCCTGCACCTGATACTGCTTTTTATTATTATGAAAAAACACAGAACCATATAAAAAGAATGATTGCAGAAAATTATGAGATAGGCTCAAAACTCCCGTCAATTATAGAGTTGTCCAAACAGCTTGATCTGAGCCCCAACACAATTAGAAAAGCTTTTCATAATCTTGCAAAAGAAGGATATCTGGCATTTTCACGCGGACGCTACGGCGGAACATTTGTAATCGATATTCCGGAAACAGGAGAACAGGCATTCAAATGGCTGGCAGTTAATCCTAAATACGCCGAAGTTTATAAAAACTAGGGACACAAATTTTCCCAATCAGGCTCTTCATCATCTTCTCCCGGTTCAACAATGTGTTCGCCGCGTTCAAGCATTACCTGAAGAGTCCATTTTAACTGCTGTTTATATTTTTCGCGTGCACGCTCAGGGCTTTTGGCACAAAATAAAAAGCTTGGGATTTCTTTTATTTCAATGTAATGATAAGGATTGCCGTCAAAATCCAAATCTTCGCCTTCTAAAAGCGTCCAGTTTAAATTCAGGTAATAATCTAAATTTTTTTCACTCATTTATTAACCGTCCAGAGAATTGTCATTAAGGGGTTGTGTTATCATAATACCTTCTCCGCCTATTACATCAGCCTTATTACCTTCTATATAAAGATAAACAGGTTTGTTGGTGTTTCTTCTGGCAGTTTTAATAAGCTGATACAATCTCTTATAAAGGCTGTCAGTGCCTCCGCCGTTTTCAAATGCGGAATTTAGATTTATAATAACTTTATCTGATGTTTCATTGATAGCGATAATATGAGTTTCGGCAGGAATTTCGGAATAAACACCTTTGGATTTTTCATAGGCAGTAGGGCCTGAAATAAGCGCCTGTATTGCAAATTTTATCTTTGATCCGTCAATATCTTTGTCATACTCACGGTTTACCGCACGGTAAATTTCTTCCTTATTAGCATTCTGACCGATAAAGAAAACATTTACATAAACTTTTTCAGCAGGCTTAGGTTTTGGAGTTACAGGATCTTCCTGCGGGATTTTAGTTTCTGGAACGGGTGTGAGCGGTCCTGAGACATTTTCATCGTTATGATAAAGCATTCTCAACCCGAGAACACAGCAGACCGCAACCATTAATACCGCAGTTACACCTAAAAATACTCTTTCATTTTTACGCATAATTATTCCTCATCCTTTAAAACCGTGCTCAATCCGTCTATCAAAATTTTTCCGTCCGTAATTTTCACATTTTTAACGCTGAATTTTGCATCTTTATTTTCCAATATTTTTGCAGAAAAATCAAGCGGGTTGATATAATTTAACAGTTCTGAAAATGCATCAATATCTGCGGAAGAGTTATGTCCTTCATATACAGCATTATCAAGGACTATACGACCGTTTTCTACATTCACATCAGCACTTATGACAACTTTTTTTGACTGACGCATAAAAGGCAGAGCATATTTTACTATGTAATACATTTTGCCGTTCTGCAATTTTACACTCGTAGATGTAATTCTAAACAGATTGCAAACTCCGCCTATTGTATTAAAATCATTAATCAAACGTCTATAATCAGGAGAATTCATTGTATTATTCAAATCTTCCTCTGTTATCTCCGCTTTAAAAGCCATTGGAATATTTTCTTTTACAATATATTTATTACTGCCATTATTCGCAATATAGTTAAAATCACACAATGTTCCGGCATTAAAATATGAAATATAAACGCCTTCTATATTAACATTTTTTGCGGTTAATTCAAAAGACTTAAACCTGCCGGCTTTCAAATCTCTTGTACTGAAAGAATCTATTTTTACATCAATATCACCTGAATTTATATTTTTCTTTATTGAATTTTTTATTACATTTTCTGCTATTTTTTCTGCCAAAAAATTCTGGCCTGTTGCTCTGCTTGCAAATCTCGAAAGACCTGATGTTAAGTCATAAGGAGCAGGACATGAAAAATTCTGGCAGCATTGAGCAAACCCCGTCTGTCCGAACACAGTTAAAGCAATTATCAGCAAAATCTTTTTCATCATAAAAACACTTTCTTCAATTTAATTCTGTCATTTTCCGCCGTACCGACAGCGCAAATTTCATTTTTATTATAAACCAAAATAACAACACTGCCATGCTCTATATCATTATTTTTTACAGACATGCCATGGCATATTTTTTCAAGTTCGTCTTTCCCAACAAAATATTTAGGGTAATCAAGCATATCCACAGGGGTAATGAGATTGTCCAAAACATTCATATCATCTCTAAGTTCGATAGAATCTTCAATCCTGAAATTACCGGCCTGTGTTCTGACAAGTTTTATTAAATGTGCCCCGCACTCAAGTAGTTGCCCGAGATCATAAGCAATTGATCTGATATATGTACCTTTTGAACATTTAATCAAAATTTCCGCCTGCTGCAAATCAAAATTAAACGATTTTAACTCTATATTTTCAATTGTAACTTTTCTTGGCTGAACTTCGATTATTTCACCCTTTCTTGCATACTCATAAAGTTTTTTCCCCTTAATCTTTATTGCAGAATACAAAGGCGGTGTCTGAGAAATTTCCCCCTTAAAATTTTCTAATGCTCTTCTTACATCTTCTTCTAATACTTTTTTATCGGATGTAAAAACGATTTCGCCATCCCTGTCATAAGTTGTTGTAGATGCACCGAATTGAACCGTTGCCAGATATTCCTTATCATCTTTTAAATATTCAATAAGACGTGTCGCCTTGCCGATACAAACAGGAAGAACACCTTCCGCGAAAGGATCAAGCGTTCCGGTATGCCCGATTTGTTTTATACCCGTAATTTTTCTCATCTTTGCAACAACATCATGAGAAGTTATTCCTACAGGTTTGTAAATATTTAAGAAGCCGAAAAGCACTACAATTCCCCGCGTGAAATCTTATCAATAATCTCGCTGACCTTAGAACCTTTTTCCAGAGAATCAGTATAAACAAATTTCAATTCAGGCGTAAGACGCAGGCGTATACGTTTTCCCACTTCGTAACGGATTTTCGGCGTACTTTTTTCTATTATTTCTTTTGTCTTTTCTACCTGTTCATCAGAACCGAGTACACTATATATAACTTTTGCAAAAGAATTATCATGAGAAACTTCTACATCCAAAACAGATACAACACCTGCCAAACCTCTGATTTCTTTTCTCAAAATATCAGAAATATCTCTCATTAATTCTTTTCTAACACGTTCGTTTCTTAGAGTCATAATTATCTCCTTGGTACAAAAATTATAACATGAAATACCGGAAAATTAATAAACCAACTATTTATTTTTTTTAGCTTGACAAATTATAAAACATAGTAAATAATATGTATGTAAAAATAGGAGGTATAAACTATGGATTTAAGAGAGCTTAGAATTACCCCCCCCCCGCAAAGTTCACATATATCAAGGGTTTAAGGGATAAAAAGTTTTTTGCATTTACTTTAGCTGAAGTTTTAATTACATTAGGCATAATCGGTGTAGTGGCTGCTATGACTATGCCTGTTTTGACCGCAAGTTCAAGAAAAAGTGAATATTCTGCACGTCTAAAAAAGTATTACAGTTCAATGCAGCAGGCTGTATTGTTGTATAATCAAGATCATAATATGCTTCCGGAAGATTGGCCTATACCTGATGATGGATATGACTCTTTAAAAAGTTTTTGGGATACACGCTTTGCACCTTATTTTTCAAATGTAATTTCTATTGAAAAAGATAACGAAGACGACCCCCTTATTAGATTAGCAGATGGAACCAGTCTAAAAATAAGAAAAGGGGCAGTCGTAGACATAATTTACGATGTAAACGGCGATAAAGCTCCAAACCAAGATGGGAAAGATAGATATTGGTTTTTACTGAATAAAGGCACATTTTCTGCATACGGGTGGACAGAGGATATAGGAACAGTTCACGTCCCAGATGAAGACGAAGAACCGTATACTAAAGATATGAACGATAGAGATAATGTTTTAAGACTTTGTAAAAAATCCGGAAGTTTTTGCAGCCAGCTGCTTTTACTAGACGGCTGGGAATTCAAAAATGATTATCCAAATAAAATATAGAAATATATTAAATAAATTTATGCTTACTTCCAACAGTTGACAAATTCCTAAAAATCATAAATAATAAAGAAAAAGTCAGGAGGATGAAATATGTTAAATAGAGAAGCTTTGAGTTGCCCCCCCCCCGACAGAATAAAATTGTAGAGAGGGATTACGGGGTTTATAAGATACTAAGATGCTATGGTTCTAAGGCAGTAAGAAGTATCGTAAAAATTTTATGCGGTTCAGTTTTCGCAACTGAGCAAGACAGAAAAATTAAAGGGGTGTGTAATACTTACCCATCATCCGGCACAAAGCAACACCTTCTCCCGCACATTGGAGAAGGAATAAGTAATTACAATTTAACTAAAGATGAAAATCAGACCTCACACCAACCTTCTCCCGTAGGAGAGGGAGTAAGTAATAGTCATACCGAACTCGTTTCGGGATCTCATCGGATACAGAAATTCCGGGGTCAATCAAGTGTTTATAAGATGCTGAAACAAGTTCAGCATGACGGTAACTTCCCTAAACGAACTTATTCACTTATTAACCTATTTACTTATTCACCTCCTGAACTGAAAGCGTTTACTCTGGCAGAAGTTTTGATAACTTTAGGAATTATCGGCATAGTCGCCGCCATGACAATGCCGGCATTAATCAGCCATCACAAAAAAATTGAGACTTCTGCAAGACTGAAAAAATTCTATTCTTCAATGGAACAGGCAATAAGGCTTAGTGAAATCGATAACGGAGACTCAAGAGAATGGATAAAAGCTTCCACACAAAAAGATGAGGAAGGCAATTCAGACTATGAAGCCAACGGAAAGGCATCAAAAGAATTTTTTATGACTTATCTTGCACCATATTTTAAATATATCAAAATTACTGAAGGAGAAAACTTTACTGATGAAAATGGAGAACAAACCGGTAACGGCACACAAGGCACTGTTTATCTTGCAGACGGCTCATCTTTCAGGTTTAACAACGGCTCCTGTATGGATTTCATTTTTGATGCCAATGGAAATGCGAAGCCAAATGTTGTAGGGAGAGACACATTTGTATTTTATATGTGTTTTTCGGATTCAACAAGAAAATCCGTTTGCGGAAACGGTAATAAAGCATTCTGCACAAAACGTCAAGTTTACAATAATAGAACTGAACTTATAAATGCTTGTAAAACAAACGCTTATTATTGTTCTGCACTTTTGGAATACGACAATTGGGAATTCAAGGATGATTATCCGCGTAGATTATAGGCTTGAACGTTCGACTTCTTCTTTAGTTGAAACTTCTATAATATCGCCGACCTCAATGTCATTCCATTTTGCAAATGAAATACCGCATTCAAAACCTTGAGCAACTTCTTTAACATCGTCTTTAAAGCGTTTTAATTGATCTATTGCTCCGCGGAATATTTCTTTGCCGTCTCTGTAAATAACTGCATCTTTGCTTCTTACAATTTTGCCTTCTGTTACGTAACAGCCTGCAATTCTTGTTGTCTTACCGATTGTAAATACCTGACGAACTTCAGCTTTTCCAAGTTCAACTTCTTTAATTTCAGGCTGTAATAGTGAAAGCATTGTCTTTTCAATATCTTCCAAAATCTGATAAATAATATCATATTTTTTAATAGTAACGCCTTCTCTTTCGGCAGCTGCAAGAGCGTTCGCATCTTCTTTTACGGTAAAACCTAAAATTAAGGCATTCGATGCAGATGCGAGCATTACATCGGCTTCCGAAATATCACCGACACCTACGTGTATAATTTTTGTCTTAATTTCATTAGATTCAAGCTGTGCAATAGCCTGCGAAACAGCCTCTGCAGAACCGTTTGTATTTGCTTTAATAATCAAATTCAACTGCGGGATATCATCTTCACCGGCTGCAGCTTCACGGCGGACATGGGCAGGAAGCATATTTTCAAGCCGCTTGTTGCGTTCTTTTTCTTTGCGCTGCTCAACAATTGCCTTCATTTCTTTTTCATTTTGAACAACTTCAAAATAATCACCTGCCTGAGGAACTTCTGTTAAACCTAAAATTTCAACAGGCGTAGAAGGCTCAGCCTTTTGAATTCTTTCACCCGAGTCAGATAATAAAGCTCTTACACGACCGCATGCCGTACCGACAACAATACAGTTGCCGACACGTAATGTTCCGTTTTGAACAAGTAATGTTGCAACAGGACCTTTACCCTTATCAAGGTTTGCTTCAATTACAACCCCTGATGCTTCTGCCTTTGGATTTGCTTTTAAATCCTGAACTTCAGCAACAAGAAGAATATATTCCAAAAGTTCATCAATACCTGTTCCCTGCAAAGCTGAAACTTTAACAACAATTGTTTCACCGCCCCATTCTTCAGGAACTAAACCATGCTCGGTCAACTGCTGTAAAACCCTGTCAGGATTTGCATCAGGCTTATCAATTTTGTTAACTGCAACGATAATGGGGACATCAGCAGCTTTTGCATGGTTAATAGCTTCAATCGTCTGAGGCATTATACCGTCATCTGCAGCAACAACCAGAATTGCAATATCAGTTGCTTTAGCTCCACGCGCTCTCATCTCGGTAAACGCTTCGTGTCCCGGAGTATCAACAAATACTATTTTCTTTTCTTTGTTATTGTCGAGATAAACGGTATAAGCACCGATAGATTGAGTTATACCGCCGACTTCCGTTGCAACAATTTTGTGTTTTGAAGCTCTGATACTGTCTAATAATGTTGTTTTACCATGATCGACGTGCCCCATAATACTTACAACAGGCGCACGTTTTTTAAGCAATTTTTTATCAACTTCCGTTAACTTTTTAACTTTTTCTTCTTTTTCAAGCTCTTCTTCCATATAGGCATCTAAGTCTTCATCAAGAACTTCAAGGTTGTATTCGGCGCATACTTTTTTAATAACATCAATATCTATAAGCTGGTTAACAGTTGCCATTATGCCGTTAAGCATTAAAAATTTAACTATTTCCGCCGGAGTTTTTTGAATTTTTTCGGAAAGCTCGCTGATTGTCATGGCTCTGTTTACAACAATCTGCGTAACCTGTTCGGTTTCTTCCTCTTTATGCGTGCGTTTTTTATGTTTTTGAGCAGCGGCTTTTTCTAATGAAATTCTTTCCTGCTCTTCTTTTTTAGAATTAAAATCTTTTCCTTTTTTCTTGCCGTCTGCGCGTCTTCTGCCTCCGCCTTTATTTTCATAAATATCTTGAGAAATGATTGTTCTCTGTATAGGTTTTCTTTCCCCAGACGGTTTTTCAAACGGTTTTTTACCTGTTGGAGCGCCGTCTTTTTTAGGCGGAAAAGTTTTTTCTCCTTTTGCCGGTCTTTCAGATCGCGGAGGGAATTTTCTTCCTTCCTGAGCCGGTTTATCCGATTTTTCACCTACCGGCTTTTGCGGGGCACGTCTTACTATTTCAAGACGGCTCTGCGGTTTTGGCCTTACGACCTCTACCTTCGGAACATTAACTTTTTTCGATTCCGGTTCTTTTTTTACTTCTTCCTGTTTATTTTCTTCCGCCTGCGCTTCTGCAACTTTTGCCTTCTTTACAACAAATGCTTTCGGTTTTTTGGCTTCTTTAACTCCGCCTGATGCAATAAATTCTTTCAACCTTTTTACCTGATCAAGAGTAAGCGTGCTTGAATGAGTTTTACCTGTAATTGAAATTCGGGCCAGCTTTTCTATAACTTCTTTGCTCGTAAGCCCTAATTCTTTTGCTAATTCATTTATTCTTATTGTCTCAAAACTCATTTATCAATTTTCCTTTCAAATCATCAGGTATTGAAGTTTTTAAAACTTTTGCAATTTTATTTTTTTTAAAAGCTGTTTCAATACAAGATTTATTATAGCAGAGATATACTGATCTGCCAAATATTTTATTGCTGTGGTTTATAATTACGTCTCCGTGCGTGTTTTCCTTAGTAATCTTTATTAATTCATCCCTGTTTTTAACTTTGCCGCATCCAACGCATTTTCTATCAACCACTAATTTACCTCAGCCAGTTTCTCCAATTTTAATTTTTGGTCGTGCTCTATCAGCAGATTTATTAATTCATCCAAATCACCGTCTATAACGGTATTTACATTCAAATTATGGTTAATTCTGTGATCTGTCAGACGACCTTGAGGGAAATTATAAGTTCTTATACGCTCGCTTCTGTCGCCAGTGCCAACCTGGGAACGGCGTAAATCTGTTATTTCCTTCATCTGTTTTTGCACTTCCATATCATAAAGTTTTGCTTTAAGAATTTGGAGCGCGCGTTCTTTATTCTGAAGCTGCGAGCGTTCTTCAGTACAGAAAATCATAATCCCTGTAGGTTTGTGAAAAACTCTTGCGGCTGTTTCAACTTTGTTGACGTTTTGTCCGCCTGCACCGCCAGAACGTGCCGTTGTTATTTCCACATCATTCATATTAAGATTAACTTCAACATCGTCAACTTCAGGCATAACAGCAACAGTAGCCGTAGATGTATGAACACGACCTTGAGATTCTGTCGCAGGAACCCTTTGAACTCTGTGAACGCCTGATTCGTATTTCAATTGGGAATAAACACCGTCTCCTTTTATTGATATTATAATTTCAGAGACACCGCCGGCTTCACATTCCGTTTTACTCAGCACCTGAGTCTGCCAGCCTTTTTTATCTGCATATCTCATATACATTCTTGCAAGATCTCCCGCGAAAATATTTGCTTCATCACCGCCGGCTCCGCCCCGGATTTCAAGCATAATATCTTTATCATCCATCGGATCTCGCGGCAGAAGCAAAACTTTCATTCTTTGTTCATATTCAGGGAGCTTGGCTTCGTTGCTTTCAATTTCAGCTTTGAGAAAACTTTTCATTTCCTCGTCTTTTTCTTCGTGCATCATCTGTCTGGCTTCTTCTATCGCATCAACCGCCTTTTTCCACGCATAGTAAAGGTTTACGGTTTCTTCCATAGACTTGCGCTGTTTGGAAAGATCCCTGAACTTGTTATAATCGTGGATTACGACAGGATCGGAAAGAGTAACGCCGAGTTCATTATATTTCTTCTCTATCTGGAGAATTTTGTCTAACATATCTTTCATACCCTAGATTATAACAGGAACAAAAATTTTTTCAAAGGGATAAAAATTATACAAATATTATATGATTGCACAAATCCAAATTTTTTATATAATTGAAACATCTAAAACAAAACAATGAGGAGACAATAAAATGTTAGAATACTTTTTAGGTTCATATATAGTAACTATTGCAGGGCTTATAGGGGCATATTTCTGGGGCGAACATGTTCATAACGGCACAGGATTAACATGTGTTTTTATAGCAGTTGTTTTAGGTATTCTTGAAGTCAGTTTGTCTTTTGACAATGCTGTAGTCAATGCAATGAAACTTGAAAAAATGAGCCACAAATGGAGACATCGTTTTTTAACCTGGGGTATAGTAATTGCAGTATTTGGTATGAGGTTTTTGTTCCCTATACTTGTTGTTTCCATATTCGCAAAATTAAAAATGCTTGAAGTGGCAAATATTGCACTGACAAACGCCGACAAATATGCATATTATCTTCATCAAACACACGCGCCGATTGTTACTTTCGGCGGAATGTTTTTGATAATGCTTTTTCTCAATTACTTTTTCAATCACGAAAAACAGGTTCACTGGATAAAACCTGTAGAATACTGGCTGGCACATTTTGACCATATAAAAGGAATTGAGGTTATTATTTCACTTCTAATGCTTCTTGCGACTCAAAATGTTGTGCCTTCTGGACAAAAAATTCATGTTATGATTGCAGGGATTTCAGGTATTATAACTTATCTTGCAATAGACGGATTTACTCATTATCTTGAAAAACACGAAGAGATGCGCCTTGCAAGCTGCGCAGCAAAAGGGGCAGGCTGCACGGGGCTGATAAGTTTTCTTTATCTTGAATTAATTGATGCATCTTTCTCGTTAGACGGAGTTTTGGGGGCATTTGCATTGAGTAAAGATATCATTATTATCTCAATAGGACTTGCAATCGGTGCAATGTTTGTACGTTCTCTGACAATAATGCTCGTTGAAAAGAAAACTCTTGCTAAATTTTTATATCTTGAACACGGTGCACACTGGGCAATAGGTGCTTTAGCCTGTCTTATGCTTGTGTCAACGGTCAAAGAAATTCCGGAAGTCGTAACAGGCGGAATCGGGTTAGGTTTTATTGTTCTTGCATTTATATCATCGGTTATGCATAACAAAAAAATGGAAAGACTTCTCGCAGAAGAAAAAAACGGCGGTGAAAATGCTTAAACTTCCGCTTATTTCATTTGTTGTAACTTCATACAACTATGAAAAATATATCCTTAAAACTCTTGAAAGTATTAAAGAACAAACTTATAAGAATTTCGAAATTATAGTTGTCGATGATTGTTCTATAGATAACTCCTGCAAAGCTGTTGAAGAATTTATTTCAGATAATCAGGATCTAAGAATTACACTGATAAAACATGAAAAAAATTCAGGACAGCTTGCCTCAATGATAACAGGACTGAAAGCATCCAGCGGACAATTTATAAGCTTTATAGACAGTGATGATGTTTTATGCAAAGAATACGCTGCCTCACATATCAGAGTCCATCTTGAAACTTCAGTTGCATTTACCTCGTGTCAAATAATTGAAATAGGTGAAGAAGATGAAATACACACACTTAATTCAATTTCTTCCCCTCAATCTAATGACTGTAAGATTTTGGAGCAAGTTCAAAATGACACAACAGGAATTGAAATTTTGTGCGACACACCTGTTGAGTATAAAATTTTAAAACACAAACCTTTTGGAGGCTGGTACTGGTCGCCGAACAGCTCTGCAATGTTCAGAAAAACTTCAATTGAAATTCTTGAGTCTTACTCAGAAACCCAAAATTGGCGGATTTGCCCTGATAAATTTTTGTTTAATTTCGCACATTTGCTCGGTGGTTCTGCAATAATATACAGACCTCTTATCGGCTACAGACGCCACAAAAATAATGCAGGAAACTGCACTCTTGTAACAGGCGATAAAAGACTCCACAGCGACTATATTACAAAGATTAATATTGAAAACAATCTGAAAATCCGCCCTGAAACAATTAAATTTTTATGGCAGGAAAGAAAAACTTTAGGCTGCCGTAATACCCTAAAGTTAATCTTACTAACATTATTATGAAACTGATAATCGAAGGCAAGAAATCAGGGTAGTATTTAAGATATTAAGATAGTATGGACACCAGGGCATTAAGAAATATTGTTAAAAAAGCTTGACTTCTTGCCTTCTGTACATCTTTTCTTCCAAATCGTACCCCACCCTAACCCTCCCCATTCGGAGAGGGAATTTAAAACTTTACCCTCTCTTGGGAGAGGGATTAAGGGAGAGGGTTTATTAGAAGGTAAGAAGCCAGGAAGATATGAAGGTAAGCCATTTACGTTAAAAAGCTATCTTCTTCCCCTCTTATCTTCCGTAATAAGCCGGATTGTTTCGGCTTAAACCTCGCAATGACATGCAAAGTTTATGCAAAACCAAATGTCATGAGTGGATCGGCATGCTCCTAAAACTTCCAGCTGTTAAGATATTCTTCCTGCTCGGGAGTTAACGTATCAATTTCAATACCCATTGATTTAAGCTTTAATTCCGCAATTTTTACATCTACGTCATGAGGAAGAGTATAAAGTTTATTTTCGAGTTTGCCTTTGTTTTTAACAAGAAATTCGATACCTAAAGCCTGATTTGCAAAACTCATATCCATAACGCTTGCAGGATGGCCTTCTGCATTAACAAGATTTACTAACCGGCCTTGAGCATAAACATAAACAGATTTACCGTTATCCAGTTTAAATTCTTCAAAATTCGGTCTGATTTCACGAATTTCAGCTGCATGTTCTTTTAAACCTGCCACATTGATTTCCCAGTCAAAGTGTCCGGAATTTGCTAAGAATGCACCGTCCTTCATTTTTAAAATGTGCTTAACATCAATTACATGTTTGTCGCCTGTTACGGTTAAGAATATATCGCCTTCTTCTGCGGCTTTTTCAATAGGCATTACCCTATATCCTTCCATAGCAGCTTCAAGAGCTTTTAAAGGATCAACTTCACAGACAATAACATTTGCACCTAAAGCTTTAGCACGTAAAGCACATCCTCTTCCGCACCAGCCGTAGCCTGAAATTACAACAGTTTTTCCTGCTATCAAAATATTTGCACCTCTGATAATACCGTCCATAGAGCTTTGTCCTGTACCGTATCTGTTGTCATAAAGATGTTTTGTAAGGCTTGTATTAACACCTACTGCAGGGAATTTCAATACTCCTTGAGCTTCCAGAGCCTGAAGCCTTATAATACCTGTTGTTGTTTCTTCGGTTGAACCGATAATTTTAGAAGCCATTTCAGGACGTTCTGCATGTATTGTTGAAACAATATCGCATCCGTCATCGATTATTATATCCGGATTGTGATTAAGAGCCTGTTGAATATGCTCTTTATACTGTTCTACGGATTCTCCCGCAACTGCAAATGTCGGGATATCATAATATTTTACAAGAGCTGCAGCAACATCATCCTGAGTTGATAATGGATTAGATGCAACTAATACTGCATCTGCTCCGCCTGATTTCATTACTACACACAGCGCTGCTGTTTCTTTGGTAACATGGACACAGGCAGATAATTTCAAACCTTTGAACGGCTGTTCTTTAATAAATCTTTCTTGGATCTGTTTTAAAACGGGCATATCTTTAAAAGCCCATTCTATCTGATTTTTACCCTGCTCTGCCAGAGCCAAATCTTTTACATTATATTTTTTTTCCATAACTTGCATTATTTTTCTCCTTTTTTTCAAAAAAATTATATCAAAGAATAGTGTTTTAATCTTTTTTTGTAAAAATTTCTTAATAATATATTATACTTTGTCAAAAAAAATTTTTCAGTTGAGTTATAAATTAAGTAGTAAGGAGTTGTGCAAGTGAAAGTTAATTTTAATTTAAACCAGCCGGATATAAAAAACAAAAAACTTAATTTTGAAGGTTATAAACCAACTAAAAATAATAACGGTTTTAGAGAATATGAATTCAATTATGTATATGATGACAGCAAATATGACTGTTATCTTGAGCTTTATTCCGTTGAAAAAGACACAAATAACAATTACTATGTAACTAATATCCTTGAATCACTTGATTCAATGGAAGATGATTCCGACAATAAAGAATACGGCATAAAATTAGAAAGCGGGAAAACAACAAAAGTTGACCTGCAGGGAGACTTTAATCTTGCACTCAACCAGCCGTTTGCCTATCATTACAAACTTTATCCCAAAAACAATCACAATGCAGATCCTATTTACATGGTTGATTCCGGAAATGTAATAAATGAAGTTGCAAAAACCAATCATGGCTACGATATTTATAATATAGTTACCGATAAAGCCCCAACTGTAAGAAAAGGTGGAGCGATGAAGCTTATAATTCCGGATAACTACAATGTTATATGGAAATATGATAAAGAGAATAATATTGTAAAAAGAGAGCCTGATGAAATAAAAGACATTCTTCAATCATCCAAAAATTTTGCGAATAAAATAGGCGGTTCACTTGCCGGTATAGAAAAAGATCTTGATGACGGCAAACTTGATCAGTTTTCAAGAATTATTACACTTCCTTTATTTACCGATGACAGTCTGACAGCCCATGCTTATTGGAACAAAAACTGCTTCCAGATGGCACATTCTCTCGGGAATATAAATAACTACACATCTTTACAGAAAAAATTATTTGCAAAAGGCATTAATCTTGTATCTGACGGAGCTTACGTAAATGAAGGGCTTGAAGGCATTCACTTCCAGCACATTTTAAAATGGGGAGAAAAATCTCCTTATTTTTACTGGTTTAATATTTCCGGTCTTCAAGACAGTCCTTTGAGTCTTGGAGTTTTCGGAAAAAAATTAGAGCATGTTACACACAGACTAGTTAACTCACCTTATAAGTTTGTTCAACGAGAAAACGGAAAAGTAGACATAGTTTCTCAAAAATATGACAGACATAAACCTACATATATACAGATTTATGATGACAGGCTTGTAAAAGCTGCAAGTTATTCAAATCAGGAATTGATCGATGCATATAAGAAGTTTGATAAAAATTATCTTGATATCAATAATCATAATGATACAGTAATACCTTACAGCTTCAGAATTAACCCGGAAACTTACAAGAAAAATATTGAAAAACTTAATGAATACAACAAAAGTGTCGGTGAGAAAGAACGTATCAAGCTTGAAAGCGGGAAAGGCACACGATTTGTTGCACAATTTGAATACTTCGGCCTTGACGGCAAACATGAAAGCGGATTTTATACCTGGGATGCTAACCCTGATATTGCAAAATTAAATTATGTCTCTTCTCATACTAATACGCAGGCTTTGTTAAATATTACAAACCCTGATAAACGTGCAAAAATAGAAAATTTGATGAAACGAAAAAATATTGAGGTTCAAGATTATGCAGTAACTTCAGCACAATACTGGACTAAAAAAACAAATCAAATATTAAACCTTAATGCCGCACAGCATTTAAGAAATATAAAAAACAAAACCCCGCAAGAAATATTCAAATTAATTAAAGATCAATCAAACGGGAAAGTATTCCCTAAAAATCTTAATGTAACAGAACAAATTGTAAAAAATGTACTATCTGATAATATGAAAAAATACAATCTTCACGGTACAGATTCTGTTGACTCATACGAAAATATTATTCTAAAAGCTCTGATGGATACTCCGCTTGATTCCATCGAAATTGGTGATGATATTGCAGGAGTTTTAGGCTCACCGCTTATCTCAAAAAGAGCTAATGAAAAAGATCAAATAGGCGTTTCAAGATTTGAATACTACAGCGACCCTGAAATGCATTATATACCGGCAAATTCTGATATATACGCATTAACTGACAAAATGTATACTAAAGAAATGAGTGATCTTGCTAAAGAAATTTTTGCAGGTATTGAAAGCAAACTTCCGGTGGATCAAAAACTTCATGACCAATACGGCAACGCTACTGAATACGGCAAATATATACTTCCGATTTTAACACCCGAAATTGCAAGATTTGCAATTATCAAATCTGTCGATCCGAAAGCTGAATTTGATTTTGATAAAGAAACCGGTGAGGTTGCTTATGATTATTCATCTTTAAAAAGAACCTCACTGACCGGAATGGGGATTCTGGCTGATTCTCCGGAAGATGAAGCGGAAATTCTTATAAACAAAATTAGAAAAAGAATAAAAAATATAAAACCGGCCGATAAAGAAAAACTTGCAAGCGCTTTATGGAAATCCATTAAAGGTACAGATTTAAAGAGTTTCAAACTTGCTGAAATGATTGTTGACAGAACTGATGCAGGTTTGGACTGGAGAATTGATGCAACAAAAGATATAGCTGATATTGAATCCGTAAAAGATATTAAAACAGGATTTGAATTCACCTGGGATCAAATTATTGAATTCTGGTCAAAATTTGGAGATGGAGTACGTAAATATCATCCGGATGCATATATAGCAGCAGAACTTACAGATTTAACCGAAATATATGATACAGGTGCAGGCTGGAAATCCGGAGAAAGATTTGCAAATAAAACCGAAGCAATGAGAAAATTACTCAATGAAACAGGCTTTACAACATTTGCCAATTATGATTATTTTTCATCTGATATAACCAAAATTTTTGGCAAATTATTTGACTATGACGGGGAACACAGTCCTGAGAAAGGAACAAATCACGGTACTACAATTCTTGAAAAATTAATCGGAGATGACAACTACTTAAATTCAGGTTCTCTTGAATCCTTGATATACTCTTATACATTTGCGGGGAACCATGACAAATGCCGTGCACTTGAAGGCTTTGCTATGGACATGGATCTTGTCTATACAGATTTAACTGAACCTGCAAACAAGCAATACCGTGAAAGAGCTTATAGAATTCTTAACGGAGTAAAATATGGCGAAAATATAGATGAAAAGGCTGTTGCCAACTATGATTTTGACAGAGTCAGCAATATTACAATTGCTAAATGCGAATCAATCGCGAGCGGTATGGGAAAAGCTAAAGAAGAAGCCGGATTCTCCGAAAAAAGAAAGAATTATATATATAATAAAATGGTGGAAGCATTAAAAAATCTTTCCAACGGTTATTATAAAGGAAAAGTATTTGAAACAGAAGGCTTTGGGACAAAAGATTACAATATTGCACTGGATATTGTCTTAGATGAAATGGATTATCTATGGAAAAAAGATAACAGTATTCAGGAAGGAAGAGTAAGCCAGCCTCCTTTAACAGAAGAAGAAAGAAAACGCTTGAAAGACAAAACGCTTGAAAGAATACTTGATCCTGCAATGTCAAAACTGCTCGGTCAAACAAAATTCCTTGTTGCACTTGTCGGCAATCCAACTTTATTCGCGGGTGATGAATCAGGTTCTACGGGATTTGAAACAACTTCAAAAAACATATATCTTCAAAACCGCAATGTAATACATAATGAATGGGCTGATCCTGATAGTCCCGATTACAAATCTTTTGTTGCCAGATTTAAAAAGGATATGCTGGATGCTTATGCTCTGCGTACAAGACCTGAACTTCAGCCGCTGAATGACGGTGCACCGTTTGCACTTAAAGAACAGGACGCTAAATACCAATTTGATGTATTCAAAGATGATACAAAGAAAACAAAAGAAAATTTTGAAAGAACCGAGAAAGGCAATACACAGCTTTCTGCTTTATTAAGGCAAAGTCCTGACGGAAAAATGACAGTTTCGGTATTTAACACTGCAGGATTAAACCATACTTTCGACAAATACTATGATCCACCCGAAATAACTATGAAATGTATTGACCTGAATGTTGCACGTGATGGCAAGGCAGGGATTAAAGGCGGATTAAAATCAGGATTAATATTCAAAAATGCTAATCCGGAAGATACAACAACATATTATGTAAACGATAAAAATGAAATAACAGGACCGAATCAGGCGCCGATTAAATTTAAAGACAGTACTCTAATTCTGTATCATGACCCGAGTTTCACCGGCAGAAGAGTTCTTTACAATCCGCAGTACAACATTGTTTCAAAGCCGTATTCGCAGTTAAATAAAGAAAAACATAATGCAGGAAAACGACTTGAATTGATAAGTAAATAATAAAAAAAATAAAAAGCCCGTTTTTAGCGGGCTTTTTATTTTTTTGAAAACTATCTATACCGAAAATCTAAAATGAACAAGATCACCGTCCTGAACAACGTAATCTTTTCCTTCAAGACGTGTTACTCCTTTTTCCTTGCAGGCAGTATAGGAGCCGTTTTTTACAAACTCTTCGTAAGGTGTAATTTCAGCTCTTATAAATCCTTTTTCAAAATCGGTATGAATAACGCCTGCAGCTTGCGGTGCTTTTGCTCCCGCAGGGATAGTCCATGCATGGACTTCTTTTTCACCTGCAGTTATAAATGTCCTTAAATTCAACAGCTTATAAACTGATTTAATCATTCTGTTAATACCGCTGTCTTGAACTCCAAGTTCTTTTAAATATTCTTTTGCTTCAGCTTCACCAAGCTCTGCGAGTTCTTCTTCTATTTTTGCAGAAATAAGAACAACTTCAGCACTATGCTTTGAAGCATATTCTTTAACTTTTTTCGTATAATCATTTCCGTCCTTCAAGTCGAACTCTGAAACATTAGCGGCATATATAACAGGCTTTGTGGACATTAAGTTAAGCTGTTTCACAACAGGAATCTCATCTTCGTTAAAATGTTCATTTATATTAATAAATGATGCATCCTCCAGTAATTTTTGCATTTTTTCAAGCACAGAAAGTAAAAGAACAGCATTTTTGTCGCCGGATTTTGCCGTCTTTGAAACCTTTGCAATCTGTTTTTCAACGGATGTCATATCAGCAAGCGCCAGTTCTGTATTTATAGTTTCAATATCATCAAGCGGATCGACTTTGCCTGACACATGAATAGTATTAGGGTCATCAAAACATCTCACAACCTGAATAATTGCATCTACTTCTCTTATATTGTGCAAAAATTGATTGCCCAGACCTTCGCCCTTGCTTGCGCCTTTTACAAGTCCTGCAATATCAACAAATTCAATTGCTGTCGGAATTATCACATCCGTTTTACATAATTTCGCAAGTATTGCAAGCCTTTCATCAGGTACATTAACAACACCTACGTTAGGCTCAATTGTGCAAAACGGATAATTTGCGCTCTGTGCATTTTTTGCGCTTGTCAAAGCGTTAAATAATGTTGATTTACCGACATTCGGCAGTCCTACTATTCCTGTTCTAAGCATTTATAAATCCTCTATATATAATCTTTTTACCTTAAAGAATTATAGCACGAACAAAAATTATAATTATTTATTAGTATTATACTTAAGCTCACCTCCTGTTAATATACTAAATAAACTGTCGGCTCCGTAAACATTCCAATTTCCTTTATTAATCCTATCAGACCAAACAGTCAATCCAAAAGCATCATAACCAAATTTGTTGGGCTTTCTTGCGCCGTTAACATCAAACATTATATTTCCGCATGAATTACGAATATCAGTCATTATTTTAGGAGTTCCATCATCATTATATAAAGGAGTGCCGTCATCCGGATCACGAAGCCATAATTCAACGAGAGTATCAACACATTTCTGACTGCTTAATGTTAAAAACACAACTCCGTTATCTGGCAATATTATTGCCGGAGGCGTAACTCTTTCATGCTGATTGTCGTAAACCGAATATAAAATATTATAATTCAAATCCTTACATAATTTTTCTTTAGAATTTGACAAACACAAATGTCCGCCGGGTATATAC
>ULJB01028618.1_pt1 | contig 30814 bp, 26 predicted proteins | sample 1950771 | NCBI WGS metagenome assembly ULJB01 (sample SAMEA4835461, study PRJEB28245) | human gut metagenome | biome: gut microbiome; material: fecal sample | place: Denmark | collected 2008
CTGATGCGTGCCGAAGCCCTGATGAAGATGCAGCAGTACAAGGAAGCCGCCGAGGACATCGAAGCCATCCTGTCACAGACTCCCGACGAAGAGAACGCCCTGCTGCTGCGCGGACGCATCGAAGAGGCCACCGGAAAGGCTGAAGAAGCCGAAGCCGACTTCCGCAAGGTGACGGAAGAAAATCCGTTCAACGAGCAGGCCTATCTGTACCTGGGACAGCTGTACATCGACCAGAACAAACTGACGGAAGCCATCGCCCTCTTTGACGAGGCCATCGAACTGAACCCCAACTTCATCCAGGCCTACCACGAACGCGGACGGGCCAAGATGCTGAACGGCGACAAGGACGGCGCCACAGAAGACCTGAAGAAGGAACTGGAGCTGAACCCCAAGGAAAGCGAAGCCTTCAACGGCGAATACAACAACCTGCCCGGAGGAAACAGGCAGACTGACATCTTAGGACTATAATCCCCCTATCGCAACACACAACAAACCCAAGCACTATGAGCCAAGAACGAAATAATGTAGCCATCCTGGGCACCGGACATATCGCCGCCAAGATGGCCGCTACCCTGCAACAGATGAAAGACGTGAACTGCTACGCCGTAGCCTCACGCGAACAGATCCGTGCCGAAGCCTTCGCCAAGGAGTGGGGCTTCAAGAAAGCCTGCGGATCGTATGAAGAACTGGCCGCCGACCCTCACGTCGACCTGGTCTACATCGCCACGCCCCACTCCCACCACTACGAGCATGCCCGCCTGTGCATCCTCAACGGGAAGGCCGTGCTCTGCGAAAAGGCCTTCACGGCCAACGCCCGCCAGGCCGAAGCACTGCTGCAGCTGGCCAAGGAACGCAACGTGCTCATCACCGAAGCCATCTGGACACGCTACATGCCCTTCTCCCACACCATCCGCGAACTGGTGTTCAACGGCTCCATCGGCCGCCCGCACATGCTGACGGCCAACCTGGGCTATCCCATCGCCTACAAGGAACGCATCGCCAAGCCCGAACTGTGCGGAGGCGCCCTGCTCGACATCGGCGTCTATCCCATCAACTTTGCCCGCATGATATTCGGCACCGACATCGACGACATCCAGTCGCACTGCGTGAAGAACAACTACGGCGTGGACATCCAGGAGAGCATCTCCTTCCGCTACGCCAACGGCAACATGGCCGTGATGCAGCTCACTGCCAGCTGTGCCAACGACCGTCAGGGCATCATCTCGGGCGAGAAAGGCTACATCGTGGTGGACAACATCAACAACCCGCAGCAGGCCGCCATCTATGACAGCGACCACCAGCTGGTGAAGATTTACGACTGCCCGTCACAGATCAGCGGCTACGAATACGAGGTGCAGGCCTCCATCGACGCCCTGCGCCGGGGACAACTGGAGACGGCTGCCATGCCCCACGCCGAGACACTGGAAATCATGCACCTGCTCGACCGGCTCCGCCAGCAATGGGGAGTGGTCTATCCGGCCGACACCGAGGACATCGGCGAACAGGAAAAGTAAAATTGATACCTTTTTCAAAAAAAACATGGAATATTGTTTGCATTTCAAAGAAAAGCATTACATTTGCCGACGAATTAACAAGAAAGACAAGATATGAACCTGTTTGCTTACGCATATTACTTCTTCTTTTACTTTTACTTTAGCAACAAAGTAGAGCGGGAGTTTGTATGTGTCAAGTGACAGTGACGCTTAAGAACTGAAGAAAGAACTTAAAAATAAAGATATGGATCCCGCTCCCATGACTGGAAGCGGGATTTTTGTTAATACAACGATATGAAAAGAATAGCCATTCAGGGAACCTTGGGTTCCTTCCACGACATTGCAGCCCACCGATACTTCGAAGGCGAAGACATCGAACTGATCTGCTGCGCTACGTTTGAGGATGTATTCAAGTCCATCCGCCAGGACAGCCAGGTCATCGGCATGCTGGCCATCGAGAATACCATTGCGGGCAGCCTGCTCTACAACAACGAACTGCTGCGCCAGAGCGGCACACAGATTGTCGGCGAACACAAGCTGCGCATCTCGCACAGCTTCGTCTGCCTGCCCGAAGAAGACTGGGACGACATCACCGAAGTCAACTCGCACCCCATCGCCCTGATGCAATGCCGCGAGTTCCTGAGCCAGCATCCCAACATCAAGGTCGTGGAAGGTGAGGACACCGCCCTCAGTGCCGAAATCATCAAAAAGGAGCATCTAAAAGGACATGCCGCCATCTGCTCGAAGGCGGCTGCCGAGCTCTACGGCATGAAGGTGCTGCAAGAGGGCATCGAGACGAACAAGCACAACTTCACCCGCTTCCTGGTAGTGGCCGACCCCTGGCAGGTGGACGAACTGAACCGCCACCGCAACCGCGAGCCCAACAAGGCCAGCCTGGTGTTCACCCTGCCCCATACCGAGGGAAGCCTCTCGCAGGTGCTGTCCATCCTCTCGTTCTACCGCATCAACCTGACCAAAATCCAGTCGCTGCCCATCATCGGGCGGGAATGGGAATACCAGTTCTACGTAGACGTGATGTTCGACCAGATGCTGAGGTACAAGCAGGCCCTCGCCGCCATCAGTCCATTGACCAAAGAATTAAAGATATTAGGAGAATACGAAGATGGAAAATCAACACTGTGATAAAGCTACAAGTGACAAGCTACGAGCTACGAGTGACGAGCTACAGGCTACGAGTTACCGGCCGGCCGACCGCCTGGCTTCGGTCAGCGAATACTACTTCTCGCGCAAGCTGAAGGAAGTGGCACAAATGAACGCGCAGGGGATGGACGTCATCAGCCTGGGCATCGGAAGCCCCGACATGCCGCCCTCGGCCAAGACCATCGAGACCTTATGCCAGGCTGCACAGAACCCCGACGGACACGGCTACATGCCCTACGTGGGCATCCCCGAACTGCGCAAGGCCTTTGCCGACTGGTACAAGCGGTGGTACGGCGTAGACCTCGACCCGCAGACCGAGATACAGCCGCTCATCGGCTCGAAGGAAGGCATCCTGCACGTCACGCTGGCCTTCGTCAACCCCGGCGAGCAGGTACTGGTGCCCAATCCGGGCTACCCCACCTATACCTCGCTGAGCAAGATACTGGGGGCCGAGGTGGTGAACTACAACCTGAAGGAGGAAGACGGCTGGATGCCCGACTGGGAACAGCTGGAGGCGCTGGACACGAGCCGCGTCAAGCTGATGTGGACCAACTATCCCAACATGCCGACCGGCGCACCCGCCACGCCCGAGCTCTATGAACAGCTGGTGGACTTTGCCCGCAGGAAAGGCATCATCATCGTGAACGACAACCCCTACAGCTTCATCCTGAACGACCACCCGCTGAGCATCCTGGCCGTGCCGGGTGCCAAGGAATGCTGCATCGAGTTCAACTCCATGAGCAAGAGCCACAACATGCCGGGCTGGCGCATCGGCATGCTGGCCTCGAACCCGCAGTTCGTGCAATGGGTGCTGAAGGTGAAGAGTAACATCGACAGCGGCATGTTCCGCGCCATGCAGCTGGCCGCCGCCACTGCTCTGGAGGCCGACGCCGACTGGTACGAAGGCAACAACCGCAACTACCGCAACCGCCGCCGCCTGGCCGGAGAAATCATGCACACGCTGGGCTGCACCTACGACGAACGACAGGTGGGCATGTTCCTCTGGGGACGCATCCCCGACTCGTGCAAGGACGTGGAGGAGCTGACCGAACGCGTGCTCCACGAAGCCCGCGTCTTCATCACCCCGGGCTTCATCTTCGGCTCGAACGGCGCACGCTACATTCGCATCTCGCTCTGCTGCAAGGACGCGAAGCTGGAGGAGGCGCTGGAGAGAATTAGGAAAATGAAGAATGAAGAATGAGGAACGAAGAATTTCCGACTGCTTCATTCGTGAACCACAGAAACAATTAACAGACATAAGAACATACAATGATGACCCCGAAAGAACGAAGGGGACGCCGCAGGCCAATTCTTCATTCTTCATTCATCATTCTAAATTCAATCGTTATGGAACTCGAATTAGAGAAAATCACACTCCCGGGCGTGGACGACAAACGCCCCCTGGTGATTGCAGGCCCCTGCAGCGCCGAAACTGAAGAACAAGTGATGGAAACCGCCCGCCAGCTGGCAGGCCGCGGCATCAAGATATTCCGTGCCGGTATCTGGAAACCCCGCACCAAACCCGGAGGCTTCGAGGGCGTAGGCGTAGAAGGCCTGCCCTGGCTCAAGGAAGTGAAACAGGAAACGGGCATGTACGTGGCTACCGAAGTGGCCACTGCCAAGCACGTGTTCGAGGCCCTGAAGGCCGGCATCGACATCCTGTGGATCGGCGCCCGCACCACGGCCAACCCCTTCGCCATGCAGGAGATAGCCGACGCACTGAAGGGCGTGGACATCCCCGTTTTGGTGAAGAACCCCGTGAACCCGGACCTGGAATTGTGGATCGGTGCGCTGGAGCGCATCAACCAGGCCGGACTGAAACGGCTGGCCGCCATCCACCGCGGCTTCTCGTCGTACGACAAGAAGATATACCGCAACCTGCCCCAGTGGCACATCCCCATCGAGCTGCGCCGCCGCATCCCCAACCTGCCCATCCTCTGCGACCCCAGCCACATCGGCGGCAAGCGCGAGCTTGTGGCCCCGCTGTGCCAGCAGGCCATGGATCTGGGCTTCGACGGCCTCATCGTGGAGAGCCACTGCAACCCCGACAAGGCCTGGAGCGACGCGGCCCAGCAGGTGACGCCGGACATTCTGGACTACATCCTGAACCTGCTCGTCATCCGCGAAACCAACCAGAGCACGGAGAACCTGAACGAACTGCGCAAGCAGATTGACGAATGCGACGACGAGCTCATCCAGATTCTGGGCAAGCGCATGCGCGTGGCCCGCGAAATAGGTACCTACAAGAAGGAACACGACATGACCATCCTTCAGACAGGCCGTTACAACGAGATTCTGGAGAAGCGCGGTTCGCAGGGTGCCCTCTGCGGCATGGATGCCGACTTCATCAAGAAAGTGTTCGAAGCCATACACGAAGAAAGTGTAAGGCAGCAGATGGAAATCATTAATAAATGAAGAACGAAAAACGAAGAATGAAGAATTCGGGCTGCGCATTGCGACAGTCTTACCTGTCCCAGCCACCCCTTCTTCATTCCTCATTCTTAATTCTTCATTCTTAATTCTTCATTTTATCATGAGAATATTGATCCTCGGAGCCGGAAAGATGGGCTCCTTCTTCAACGATGTACTGAGTTTCCAGCACGAGACGGCCGTGTACGACGTCAACCCGCACCAGCTGCGCTTCGTCTACAACACCTACCGCTTCACCACGCTGGACGAGATAAAAGATTTTGAACCCGAACTGGTAATCAACGCCGCCACGGTGAAGTACACCCTCGACGCTTTCCGCCAGGTGCTGCCCGTGCTGCCCAAGGACTGCATCCTGAGCGACATCGCTTCGGTGAAGACCGGACTGAAGGCCTTCTACAAGGAAAGCGGCTTCCGCTACGTGTCCACGCACCCCATGTTCGGACCGACATTCGCCAGCCTCAACAACCTGAGCGAGGAAAATGCCATCATCATCACCGAAGGCGACCACCTGGGCCGCATCTTCTTCAAGGACCTCTACCAGACGCTGAAGCTGAACATCTTCGAATATACCTTCGACGAACACGACGAGACGGTAGCCTACTCGCTGTCCATCCCCTTCGTGTCGACCTTTGTCTTCGCCGCGGTGATGAAACACCAGGATGCGCCGGGCACCACCTTCAAGAAGCACATGGCCATTGCCCGCGGCCTGCTGAACGAAGACGACTACCTGCTGCAGGAAATCCTCTTCAACCCCCGCACGCCCGCCCAGGTGGCCAACATCCGCACGGAGCTGAAAAACCTGCTCGAAATCATCGAGAAGAAGGACGCCGACGGCATGAAGCAGTATCTCACCAAGATTCGCGAGAACATCAAATAGGGATGCACAAGGCTGGGCGACGGACGTAAAGTGTCACTTTATGCTCCCCCAGTGACACATTATCCGAAAATAACCCGTAACTTTGTCCTCCGCAATGATAGACCAAGCCACCATAGACCGGATTATGGACGCGGCGCAGATTTACGACGTCGTGTCGGACTTCGTGACCCTGCGCAAGCGCGGCGTCAACTACGTGGGCCTCTGTCCCTTCCACGACGACAAGACGCCCTCGTTCTACGTCTCGCCCGCCAAGGGGCTCTGCAAATGCTTCGCCTGCGGCAAAGGGGGCAACGCTGTCCATTTCATCATGGAGCACGAACAGCTCACCTATCCCGAGGCCCTGCGCTTCCTGGCCAAGAAATACGGCATCGAAATCAAGGAACGCGAACTGACGGGCGAAGAAAAGGCCGCACAGAGCGAGCGCGAGAGCCTGTTCGTGGTCAACCAGTGGGCCAACGACTACTTCCGCCGCACCCTGCGGCAGACCGAGGAAGGACGCAACATCGGCATGGCCTACTTCCGGAGCCGCGGCTTCCGCGACGACATCATCGAGAAGTTCCAGCTGGGCTACTGCACCGAGAGCCACGACGCCATGGCCCGCGAGGCACTCAGCAAGGGTTACAAGAAGGAATACCTGGTGAAGACCGGCCTCTGCTACGAGACGGACGACCACCGCCTGCGCGACCGTTTCTGGGGACGCGTCATCTTTCCCGTCCACACGCTTAGCGGCAAGGTGGTAGCCTTCGGCGGACGCGTACTGGCCGCCGCTACCAAGGGTGTGAAGGTGAAGTACGTCAACTCGCCCGAATCGGAAATCTACCACAAGAGCAACGAACTCTACGGCATGTACCAGGCCAAGCAGGCCATCGTCAAGCAGGACCGCTGCTACCTGGTGGAAGGCTACACGGACGTCATCTCCATGCACCAGAGCGGAGTGGAGAACGTGGTGGCCTCATCGGGCACGGCACTCACCACGCAGCAGATCAAGATGATACACCGCTTCACCAACAACCTGACGGTGCTCTACGACGGCGATGCGGCGGGCATCAAGGCCTCTCTGCGCGGCATCGACATGCTGCTCGAAGAGGGAATGAACATCAAGGTATGCCTCCTGCCCGACGGCGACGACCCCGACTCCTATGCCCGCAAGCACAACTCTACCGAGTTCCAGGACTTCATCAAGGAGCACGAGACGGACTTCATCCGCTTCAAGACCAACCTGCTGATGGAGGATGCCGGCCAGGACCCCATCCGCCGGGCCGAGCTCATCAGCAACATCGTGCAAAGCATCTCGGTCATCCCCGAAGCCATCGTGCGCGACGTCTACATCAAGGAATGTGCCCAACTGCTACACGTGGAAGACCGCCTGCTCGTGTCTGAAGTGGCCAAACGCCGTGAGAAAGAAGCCGAACGCAAGGCCGAACAGCGCGAACGCGAGCGCCGCCGGACGACGGCCGACGCCCCGGCCACCGCTTCCGAAACCGCCGCCCCCGACGGCATCCCCGCCCCACAGGCCGACGACCTGCCTCCCGAAGCGGCTGCCCAGACACCTCCTTCTGCCGAAACGGTGGACAACTACATCTCCTTCATCCCGCAGGAAGGCAAGGAGGGGCAGGAATTCTACCGCTACGAACGGCTCATCCTCCAGATGGTGGTACGCTACGGCGAGCGCGTCATGTGCAACGTGCCCGACGAGGAGGGCAAGGAAATCCCCGTCACGGTCATTGAGTTCGTGGTGGCCGACCTCCAGCAGGACGACCTGGCCTTCCACAACCCGCTGCACCGCCGCATGCTGGCCGAAGCCGCCGAGCACCTGCACGACGAAGGCTTCCGGGCCGAGCACTACTTCGTGGCCCACCCCGATCCCGTCATCAGCCGCCTGAGCACGGAGCTCATCAGCGACCGCTACCAGCTGAGCAAATATCACTACAAGAGCCAAAAGATCGTGACCGACGAAGAACGGCTCTACGAGCTGGTGCCCCTGCTGACCACCAACTTCAAGTATGCCATCGTCGGCGAAGAGCTGAAGCACATGATGCGTGCCCTGCAGGACCCTGCCGTAGCCCACGACGAAGCACAGTGCAACGCCCTGATGAAGCGTTACAGCGAGCTGCGCGAGGTACAGAGCCTCATGGCCAAGCGCCTGGGCGACCGCGTGGTGCTCAGCCTCTGACAGAAGGTATAAATCCGGAAACTTTTAAGGCTTGATTTCCTGCTCGAGCGAATCGATCCGCTCGAGCGTAGAGTCGGCACCGGTCGACGGGAAAAGCTTCATGACATGTTTCAGATAGGTGCGCGCCTTGGCATACCCAGAATCGAATACCTCGGACAAACCGTTCCGGTAGCGGGCATACTGCATGCGTGTGGGCGACGGAATGCGGCGATAGTCGGCATCCAGTTTCTTGCGGGCATTCTCGGCCTTCAGATAATAATAGTTCCCCAAGAAGATGCAGGCCTGCAGATTGTCAGGATCCAGTCCGATGACCTTTTCATAAGTTTCCAAAGCATCGGCCAGCTTGCCCCGACGTACCTCCACATCTCCACAGGCCACGAGCAACGTCACGTCGTCCGGCTTGTGTGCAAGCTGTTCCTTATAAAACAGATAGGCTTTGTCATAGTTGGCGGCATCCTTGAAGCATTCGGCCAGCGAAGCGGCAAAACGGACCGCCAGTTCCGAGGACTTGTCCACGCTGGTCCAGTAAAACATCTCCGCCTGAGAGGTATTCGCATGACAAGCCTGACGGAACAGGCTTTCAGCATATCCCATCTGTCCGGAAGCGATGGCCTCCGGCACCTTCTGCAACAACGCTTCGGCCGTCTGGGCTCCTGCCGCCAGCGGAAGCAGGCAGCAATACAGTAAAAATAAAGTCAAGGTCTTCATAAAGGCATCCAAATAGTCAGTTCAGTTATAGTCTTGGCCCGTCCTCGCGACAAGGCTCCACAAAATTAGCGAGTTTCCATCAGACCGTCAAGCAAATCCTTGAGAAATAATGCTAAATATTGCCGTCGATTTCCGTCGATTCTGCTTACCTTTGCGCCCACCAAGCAAAAAATATGAAAAAGACCGACAGAGAAATACTGGGCATCGCCCTGCCGGCCATCGTGTCGAACATCACGGTGCCGCTGCTGGGACTGGTCGACGTGGCCATCGTAGGCCATCTGGGCGACGCCGCCTACATCGGCGCCATTGCCGTGGGAGGCATGCTGTTCAATATCATCTACTGGATTTTCGGGTTCCTGCGCATGGGTACCAGCGGAATGACCGCCCAGCTGTACGGAAAACAGAGTTTAACCGAGATTGTTCAGATGCTGGTACGAGCCGCGACCATCGGAACGGGTATTGCCCTGGTACTCATCGCTCTGCAGGTTCCCATCCGCGAGGCGGCCTTCCTGATCATCCGACCTACCGAAGCCGTCGGCCGCCTGGCTACAACCTACTTCCACATCTGCATCTGGGGAGCTCCGGCCATGCTGGGCCTCTACGGACTGACAGGCTGGTACATCGGCATGCAGAACTCACGCATCCCGATGCTGATAGCCATTACGCAGAACGTGGTGAATATTGCGGCCAGCCTCTGCCTGGTCTATTTGTGCGGCATGAAGGTAGAGGGCGTGGCACTGGGCACCCTCATCGCCCAATATGCCGGTCTGCTGATGGGTATCGTGCTGTGGATGCGCCACTATGGCTACCTGTGGGCCTCCTTCCGCAGGGAAGGGCTGTTCCGACGGTCGGTTATGAAACGTTTCTTCGAAGTGAACCGCGACATCTTCCTGCGTACCCTCTGCCTGGTGGCCGTCACCCTCTTCTTCACATCGGCCGGAGCCGGCCAAGGGGAAATCATCCTGGCCGTCAACACCCTGCTGATGCAGCTGTTCACTCTCTATTCCTACATCATGGACGGATTTGCCTACGCCGGCGAGGCCTTGAGCGGTAAGTACATCGGTGCCGGCGACCGAGCCTCGTTCTCCACGACCGTCCGGCGTCTGTTCGGCTGGGGAGCGGTCATGGCCCTGCTGTTCACAGCCACCTATGCCCTCGGCGGGCAGGGTTTTCTGAACCTGCTGACCGACGACCCGTCGGTGACCGAAGCCGCCGCCCACTTTTTCGGCTGGGCACTCCTCATCCCCACAGCCGGCCTGGCTGCCTTTATCTGGGACGGCGTCTACATCGGTGCCACCTACACACGCGGCATGCTGCAGGCCATGGGAGTGGCGGCTGCCCTGTTCTTCATACTTTATTATGGCCTCTATCCACTCTGGAACAACCATGCCTTGTGGCTGGCCTTTCTGGTCTATCTGTCGGCCCGCGGCCTGGTGCAAACCGGCCTGAAACACCACCTGTACAGGAAAGCTTTCCCGAAAGAATAAATCCAACGCCTATTCAGTCTGTTCCGCCGGATAGTTCACCAAGTAGAGGGTATCGGTGGCGCGCGTAAAGGCGGTATACAACCACCGGAAATAATCGGGCGTCAGATATTCCTCCGACATGTACCCTTGGTCCAGGAAAACGTTCTTCCACTGCCCGCCCTGCGCCTTGTGGCAGGTGACGGCATACGCATACTTCACCTGCAGGGCATTGTAATAGGGATCGGCCTTCATCTTCTTCATGCGGTCGCGCTTCAAGGGAATGTCGACATAGTCTTCCAGCACGGTCTGGAACAACCGTTCGCTCTCCTCGCGCGACAAGGCGGGCGCATCACTATGAAGTGTATCGAGCAACAAACGCACTTCCAGTTCGGCGTCCTGCCAGTTGGGGAAAGACAACAGGACATCGGCAAAACGGAAGCCATACATCTCGGCGGTACGACGCACCCGGCGCACTACAGCCGTCTCGCCATTGGCGATGAAGTCCAGGTTCTTTTCCTTTTCCGTCCAATAGTAATTGTTCTTGGCCACCATCAGCAGATCCCCGCTTTCCAGTTCCTCTTCCCGCCACAATATCTGGGCACGGATACCGTTGTTATAGATGTTGGCCCGCTTGTTGGAACGACACACGACAATGGTTTCGTCCGTACCGTCACGATCGTAACAGGCCGACAGGGCATCGATCAGTTCATTGCCCGGCAACAGTTTGACGTCGGGGAAACCCGATATCCTGATTTTAGGCAATACGCCCCACTCCTCCTCCGCAATGAGTCGGCGCAAGGCCGTCGCATTCCACAAGATACCCGATTGCTGTTCCTGCCGGACCACCTGGGTCAGGTCTGTCTCCACGACCTCCAGCCCGTAGCCCCTCAAGGCATCGGCGTACAGCGCCGGACTCAGTTCCTCGCCGACGGGAGGCAGCTGGGCCGTATCTCCCATCAGCAACAGGCGGCATCCCTGACCTGAATAGACAAACTGCACCAGGTCGTCCAGCAACCGCCCCGTACCGAACATGGCACCCGACAGCCCTTCGTTGGATATCATCGAGGCTTCGTCCACAATATATAAGGTATGGGTCGTCAGATTGTCGTTCAACGTAAAGTTTCCCCCTTCTCCCGAATAGGCCCGTTCCCGGTATATCTTCTTATGAATGGTAAAGGCCGGATGCCCCGCATACGCCGAAAAGACCTTTGCCGCCCTCCCAGTCGGAGCCAGCAACACGACCTTCTGTTTCAGGAAGTCGAGCGTCCGTACCAAAGCTCCCACCAGTGAGGTTTTTCCCGTGCCTGCATAGCCCCGCAGCAGGAATGCAACATCCGCCTTCGGCGAACAGAGAAACTGAGACAACAATTTTATCGCATTTTCCTGCTCAGGAGTTGGCTGATAAGGAAAATTTTCCTTAATTTGCCTTTCTAAATAGTTATTTATCATTTTCGCCTAACAGAAAAAAGTAAAGGGAACTGATGTTTTTAAATTTATTTCTTTTATTTTTGCGGTGCGAATATAACATTACTTACGAATATAATAAACTAAAAACATATTTATCATGAAAACAGTATTTAATATCGTTTTGGCCCTGTGCGCTTTAGTACTGGTTTACATCTGCTATGCCAGTATCATGGGCCCGATTAATTTCGAGAAAGCTGAAAAGAACAGAGAGAAAGCTGTCATTGCGCGTCTGATAGACATCCGCAAGGCTCAGACCGAGTATCGCAACCTGCACAACCAGCAGTACACTCCGAGCTTCGACACCTTGATCAGCTTCGTGAAGACAGCCAAACTTCCTTTCATCTACAAGAAAGGTGAGCTGACTGACAAGCAGCTGGAAGATGGTCTGACTGAAAAGAAAGCCATCAGCATCATCAACAAGGCCAAGAAGACCGGCAACTATGCTGAAGTAAAGAAGCTGGGGCTGGAAAACTTTACTCGTGACACCATGTGGGTAGCTGTCATCGATACAATCTTCCCGAAAGGCTTCAATGCCGATTCGATGAGATACGTACCGTTCGGCAACGGCGCACAGTTTGAAATGGCCATCAAGAACGATACAGCCAAATCGGGTGCTCCTTTCTGCCTGCTCGAAGTGAAGACTCCGTATACTGTTTACCTGAACGGTCTGGACAAACAGGAAATCGCCAACAAGATTGACCTCCAGACCAAGCTGGGCAAATATGCCGGCTTGATGATTGGTAGCTTGGAAACAGCTAACAACAACGCAGGTAACTGGGAATAATCCTTCCTAAGCGTATATGACAGAAACGATTGATTTTACTAAATCAAAGCAATATACATTATCCATCCGTCTTAGTACGGATGGATTTTCTTTTTCTGTACTCAACCCTCTGGAGGACAGCAGCTCCATGCTGACGGACTATGAGGTTGACGAGTCCCTTTCGCTGACGGCCAACCTGAAACAGGCATTCAGGAAAGTGGAATGGCTGAGTCTGCCCTACCGTCGTGTCAATCTGCTGATGGCCGACAAACGTTTCACCTTCATTCCGTTGGAATACTTCGAGGACGAACAGGCCGATACCATTTTCTACCATAATTTCTCCCAACAGGAGAATGAAACCGTCCTCTACAACATCCTGCACAAAGACAACATCGTGGTGCTGTTCGGCATGGACAAAAGCGCCTTCAACTATCTGCACGAGCAATATCCCGAAGCCCATTTCTATGCGCAGGCCAGTCCGTTCATCGAATACTTCTCTGCCAAAAGCCGGCTGGGAAACAACCGGAAAATGTACGTAAACCTACGGAAAAGAGCAGCTGACGTCTACGCCTTCGAGCGGGGGCGTCTGCTATTGGCCAATTCCTTTCCCTGCCAGGCTGCTTCAGACAGCATCTACTACATGCTGTACATCTGGAAACAGTTGGGATTCGATCAGGAAAGGGACGAACTGCACCTGACGGGACAACTGGATGACAAGAACCGGTTGCTGCCCGAACTGCGAAAATATATCCGGCAAGTATTCATCACAACGCCGGCCCACCATCTTGACCTTCAAGCCATCACCCTATGCGAGTAATCAGCGGTATCTATAAAAGACGTCGGTTCGACGTACCCCATACCTTCAAAGCCCGTCCGACGACCGACTTTGCCAAGGAGAATCTCTTCAACGTACTTTCCAACTACATCGATTTTGAGGACCATGTCCAGGCCCTCGACCTCTTTGCCGGCACCGGCAGCATCAGCATCGAACTGGTGTCACGGGGGTGCGACCAGGTGGTCAGCATCGAAAAGGACCGCGACCATTATGCCTTCATCTGCAAGATCATGAACGAAGTCAAGACAGACAAGTGCATTCCTATCCGTGGAGACGTATTCAGGTACATCGCAGGAGGACGCGGACAATTTGACTTCATTTTTGCCGACCCGCCCTATGAACTCAAGGGGCTGGAAACCATTCCCGACTTGATTTTCGAACATAACTTGTTGAAGGAAGACGGTCTGTTCGTTCTGGAGCACGGAAAGAAAAACAATTTCGAAACGCATCCCCACTTCATCGAACGCAGAGTATACGGCAGCGTCAACTTTTCCTTCTTCCGTTAAAGCCCTACGGAGTACACACTACAACAAAGGAGCCAGCAAACGGACAAGGCTCTCCAGCGCCTTCCGATGCCATGGCCGCTTGGACCACGTCTTCAGATGCAGTTGAAGGCAGTTGCGCTGATCCTGCAGAAAGATTTCCCTCATCTGCAAAGCGGTTTCCTCACTGTAGATAAAGGCATTCACCTCAAAATTGTGTTCAAAGCTGCGGAAATCCATGTTCGTAGAGCCAACTGTCGACAACTCGTCGTCCGAGACCATCAGTTTGGAATGGAGAAAACCCTTCCGATACAGATAAACCTTCACTCCGGCTGCCAGCACCGTAGCCAGATAGGAGCAGGAAGCCAGATGGGTAATCCGCGAATCAGCCTTCAAGGGTAACATGAGGCGGACATCCACTCCGGCCAAAGCAGCAGTCTGCAAAGCGACAAGCATCGAGTCGGTAGGCAGGAAATAGGGAGTCTGGATATAAAAATACTTCTTGGCACCCAAAATGGCCATCACAAGTCCTTGCATAATCTCCTTCCACGGGCCTACCGGTTCGCTCGTCACAACCTGTATCAATGAAGAACCGTAAGATCCCAGCTTCGGGAAATAGCGTGCCGACGTAATCAGTGTACGATCCACGAAGTACCAGTCCAACAGAAAAGTCGTCTGCAGGCCATGCACAGCCTTTCCCTCAAGAAGCAGATGGGTATCCCGCCAGATGCCCCACGAGAAGCCGTTCACATAACGTTCGGCCAAATTCATACCTCCGATGAAGCCTACCCGACCATCTATTACCACCACCTTCCGATGGTTACGGTAATTCACCTTACTGGTAAACAGCGGGAAACGCACTTTCAGGAAGCCTCTTACCTCAATGCCGGCCTCACGCATCTCTTCAAAGAAACGATTGGGCACGTGCCAGCATCCGACGTCATCATAGAGTACCCGTACCTCTACCCCCTCACGCGCCTTGTCTATCAGTACATCCCGCACCATACGCCCGACGGCATCGTCTTCAAAAATATAAAACTCCAGATGAATGTGCCGGGTTGCCCGCTGCAACTCCCTCAAGAGGGATTGCAACATGGTGCGGCCGGAAGTGTAGACTTCCACCCGGTTTCCGTCGAAAGGCAACGACTGATTGGTATTGCGAAAGAGGGAGATGAGACGTCCATAGGCCAAGGGAAGCGTACTGGACGTCTGGGACATATACTCCAGCATCGGTTTCTTCTGCAAGCTGTTATAGCCCTTCTTGCTGATGAGCCGTTCATGTCGCTGGCTGCGTCCGAAAAAGAAATAGAACACCAGTCCGACAACAGGGAGGAACAATAAGACCAATATCCAAGCCAACGTCTTGACCGGATTACGGTTCTCCAGCACAATCACCAGGATAGTGCCCAAAACCAGACCGAAATAAACCAGATTGAAAGCTGTTGTAGCAACCAGGCTTAATATAGAGTTCCAATCAAACATTTGTTTTCCATATTGTTCTTATATGGAAAACAAATGTATGAAAAACATTGGAAATAAACAACAGGAAAGGCATTAGAAACGTCTGCCCGGTCCGCCCATCGGCCGGTGTCTGCCGGGACCGAATCCCGGTCCCATTCGCCTGTCACCTCCAGCCTTGCCTCCGAAGATGTTCAGACGATAGATGAAGTGAAGCATGCAATAGCTGTTCACACCGTTGTACTGGTATACGGAACGACCACTGGCGGTCAACGAACGGGTGATGTTGCTCTGCTGCTGCAGGATGTCGTACATCTCGAAGCTGAGAGTGGCATTCCCCTTCAGGAACGTCTGCGACAACTGGGCGTTCCAGATCAGCTCGTTACGGTTCATGCTGGTATCCGAATAGCCGCGGCGGCTCTGATTGCCCAGGTTGGTGGACAAGCTCATGCCCCAGGGCATATTCACGGTCGTACTGGCTCCGTAGGAGAAGGTATAGGGCTGCTGGTTGTTCGATGGTGTCAGCTTGTCCTTTTCAATCGAATAGGAGAACGTACCGTTCAGTCCGAATTCAAACCAGTCGTTCCGATAAGTTCCGTTCAGGCGTTCGTTCAGAGTCAGGTTGGTGGTCGTATTCTTCTGCTGGACAGCATCCACACCGGTACCTGTGGTCAGGAATCCCACATTATTATTATAGGACAGATTGCTGAACGAACCGATGTTGAACTTCTTGTTCTTCAACGCCGAATTGATGCCGAACATACCGAACGCACTCCAGTTACCGTTGATATTCTCCGGCTTCGTTACCCATCCACCGGTTGACGGATTGTACGTACGCGAGTTACTGATGCTGTTTTGCGTCATCTGCAGGTTGACGTGCGAGAAGATGCCCTGCTGACGGTCCACATTATAGGTATTGTAGAACACACGCAGGCTGTGGTTGAACGAAGGCTTCAGGTAGGGGTTACCCATGGTAACGTTCAGCGGATTGGAGTCATCGGTCACATCCAGCAAGTTCTCCATACCGGGCTGAGAACTGCGTCCACGGTACGTGACGCGTAACTGGCTCACCTTGGAGAAACGATATCGGAAGTCCACGTTCGGTGCCACATTGAAGACGTTGCGCACGGCCAGCGTATCCATTTCGCCTTTTTTATAACCCAAGGATGTCTTCTGCGGTTCCAGGTCTGCACCGATGCTCAACTGATACTTCTGACGGATGAAACGCAGGCTGGGACTAAAACGATGCGTATAAGTTCTGTATTCTGCAAATTTGCTCAGACTCTGGTCATAACCGTCTTCGTAGTCTTCGGGCAGCATCTCGCCGAAGTTCCAGTTCTCACCCAAGTCATAGGCCTTTTTGTCACTCTTACTGTAACTGTAATTGAAACGGTAACGGAACTGCAGGAAAGTAGCTTTCCAAAGCGGTTCGCTGTAGGTCAGTTCCAAGCTGTAATTATATCCGTTGGTCGGAGTTGTCATGTAACGGCGGATGATGTCCTCGGGAGTCACCGTTCCGTCTTCGTTCTGCTGGAAGTATCGGGTATTGGAAGCCGTATATTGTGTACTTTCCGAATCATCGTATCCCACCGTACCACGGAACGTGATATTACGGCCCATGGAATTCAACTTACGATTGACCTGCAAGGTAGCGTCGGCCGACAGGGAGTTGCCGTCGCTGCTCGACAGATTGTTCGACGTATTGACACGGATGTCCTTCAACGGGTCGTCCACCCCGTTGTCACTGAACTCTTCACCCGACAGGTCCATCTTGGCCAACGAAGTAATATCCAGATAGTCATTGGGATTGGACACCACGGCATAGGGGTCACTATTAAATGTTCCCGACTTGGCATCCGACGTGCTATAAGTCTTTCCCCAACTGAAATTCGGGCGGAAGATAATATTGGTCAACGTGTCGGGCTTCCACTCCATGCGGAAGTCGGCACGGAAATCTTTGCTGCCACTGAGTGTCTTGGTCCGCGAGTTGTTGAACGACGACGAGGCGCCTCCGGTCAGGAAGTTTTCCGTATATCCGTCGCTATAGGAATCATTGCCCCGATAGTTATAGCGCACACTGCCGCCCAACTCTATTTTTTCTTTCTCGGTAGCAAAGTTCAGTCCCAGTTCCTTGGTAGCCGTCAGACCGTTGTTGCGTCTCCAGCGAGGACCGCCGCCACCGCCCGAGAAACCCTGGTCGTTCACGTTGTTGGCACCGGCGATGAGCGATACCTGCGTCTTGTCATAGAAGTAGTTCACCATCGCGCGCCCCATGTAGCGGTCCTTCGTTCCTCCGGCCAGGTCGATATTGCCAAAGACACCTTTGTTCATACCTTTTTTGACGGTCAGGTCGAGCACCGTCTCTTCTTCGCCGTCATCGATACCGGTGATACGGGCCAGGTCCGACTTCTTGTCGTATGTCTTCAGCTTTTCAATCATGTCCACCGGCAGGTTCTTCAAGCCGGTCTTCACGTCTCCGCCGAAGAACTCCTTGCCGTCCACCATGATTTTAGAGATATCCTTACCGTTGATTTTCACATTGCCGTCGTCATCGACCTCGGCTCCCGGCAACTTCTTCACCAACTCCTCGAGCATGGCACCTTCCGGCGTACGGTAGGCCGACGAATTGAAGGCCACCGTATCTTCCACCACCTGTACCTGGGGCGCCTCGGCCACGATGACAGCCTCGGCCAGCATGATGGCATCAGATTCCAACGTCAGAGTCCCCAGACGTTTGTTGGGAGCCGAAGCGGTCAGCTGCAAGGGCACGTACTTGGTTTTGTATCCTATATAAGATACCTTCATCACGTACTTCCCGCCTCTCACCTTGGGAAGCGTAAAAGCTCCGTTTTCCGAACTTGCGGCACCGGTCACGTAAGCGCTGTCGGGCAACGACAACAACTGAATGGTGGCCTGTGCGGCAGGTGCCTTGGTATCGTCTTCCACCAGACGGCCCGAAACCGTAATGTTCTTAGTCTGTGCAAACACCGACAGGGTTGCCGCCCAAAGCAACATTGTCAGTACTAAAATCTTTCTCATCTGTGTCTATTCTTTCTATGTAAAACGTCAATATAACATGCTTTCCGTTTGACGGCAGGCACAGAGAAAGGTTTAATCGGGCACAGGCACATTTTAACATTTTATCGACTATTCCGCTTAAACAATCGATCAACGGAAGATTTTTTAAGACCAAATTCCAGGCAAAGCACGTTCATGATCAGGAATATCAGAAAAGACGAACTCTCTACGGTCGCAATGTCTCCTTTGGCCACCCTGTAGAGCATGGTGCCGAAGATATACAGTACGGTCAGGAACATGGCATTGCGCACAGCACGGTTGCGCACCTTTTCCGTCTCGGCCGACTCGTGCCGGCTCAGCGCGAAGATAATCATCAGCGCCCCCAGCATCATGAGCAGCTTGGAACACTCCTTGTAAAACAACAGGTTGGCATCGGTCACCCGCCCCATCATCAGCATCAGGAAGGGAAGAAACAGAGCCAGGGCAATGATGAAATAGCCCAACGGACGACAATACACAGGCAGCAGTGCTTTCATAACTTTATTCGTTTTTTTGTTCAACAATACACGCGCAAAGATACGCCTTTCGAAGATAAGTCCTATCTTTGTCCACAGAAAAAAGCAGATACAACATGAGCAAACAAGAAGTTATCCTGTGCCGGGAGCTGGAAAGCAGCCTGGCACAAGCCGTCGGCCGCTGTCCCCACGACAAGCTGTTCATCCTGACCGACGAGCATACCCACCGCCTGTGCCTGCCCCGCATCCAAAACCTGCCGGCACTCGAAGGAGCGGACGAAATCGTCATCGGAGCCGAAGACGTGAACAAGAATCTGGAAACACTGGCCTCCGTGTGGCAGGCCCTGAGCAGCCGGGGAGCCACCCGCCATTCGCTCCTCATCAACCTGGGTGGAGGCATGGTGACCGACCTCGGCGGTTTTGCCGCCGCCACCTTCAAGCGCGGCATCAACTATATCAATATCCCCACCACCCTGCTGGCCATGGTCGACGCTTCGGTAGGCGGAAAGACGGGCATCAACTTCAACGGGCTGAAGAACGAAATCGGCGCCTTTACCCCAGCCTCCAGCGTCCTGCTCGAAACGGAGTTCCTGAGCAGCCTCGATGCGCACAACTTCTTCTCCGGCTATGCCGAAATGCTGAAGCACGGCCTCATCAGTACGCCCCAGCACCTGGACGAGCTGCTGGCTTTCGATACCAACCAGCCCGATTATGCCCAACTGAAGGAACTGGTGGGCCAATCCGTACAGGTCAAGGAAGACATTGTGGAGCAAGACCCCAAGGAACATGGCATCCGCAAGGCGCTCAACCTGGGACACACCATCGGCCATGCCTTCGAAAGCCTGGCCCTGGCCGAGAGCCGTCCCGTGCTCCATGGTTATGCCGTGGCGTGGGGCCTGGTGTGCGAGCTCTACCTGTCGCATCTCAAGACCGGTTTCCCCAAGGAACGTCTGCGCCAGGTCGTCCAGTTTGTCCGCCAGAACTACGGTGCCTTCACTTTCACCTGCCAGCACTACGACCGGCTCTACGAACTGATGCTGCACGACAAGAAGAACACGGCCGGCATCATCAACTTCACCCTGCTGAAGGACGTGGGCGACATCTGCCTCAACCAGACGGCCGACAAGGATACCATCTTCGAAACGCTCGACTTCTATCGGGAATGCATGGGCCTGTAAAGGCTCTGCCTCCCTTCAGAAGAAGCCTGCCGGCAAATATTTGCACTTTCTCCGAAAAAAAACGTCCATATATTTGCAGATTCAAAATAAAGCCGTACCTTTGCATCCGCAATTCGGGGTGTAGCTCAGCCCGGTTAGAGTACGCGTCTGGGGGGCGTGTGGTCGCTGGTTCGAATCCAGTCACCCCGACTGGAAGAAAGCATTGATAATCTGATGATTGTCGATGCTTTTTTGTTTTAGGCCTACCGCTGTAGGCAGCGGTTTAATCGAGCAAATTAAACCAGCAATTAAACCAAGAATTAAACCAGATTCTTATGGACGCTACAATTTCAGTGATTTGCTACAAAAGTAAAACCTTAGCAAATGGAGAACACCCTTTAATGTTGAGAATTGCACAGAATGGAAAAAGCACCTACAAAAGCCTTAAAATATCTGTTGCAGCAAAACATTGGGACTTTGAACGAAATGTACCCAAACCTAACAATCCTAACAAAGATTTAATTCAAAAGATTATCCTTAAAACAAAATTAGATTATCAGCAAAAAATCTTAGAAAAGAAAGCCAATAGCGAAGAGTTTACCGCTTCTTCATTAATAAACGAACAGAAAGAAGAAATCAAGGCTAAAACAGTTGAAGAATTCTACCTATCACTAATCGAAGATTTAAAGCAGAAAGGTAGAATTGGTAATAGCTATGCTTACCTAAACTCATACAATACCTTACGCAATTTCAATAAAAGCAAAAAGTTGAATTATACTTTCAGCCACATAGATGTTCCTTTCTGTAAAAAATTCGAGGATTGGATGCGGAGTAAGGGAAACAAAGACACAACTCTTAGTTATCAATTCCGAACTTTACGAGCCACCTATAATAAGGCTATAGAAGCAAAGATTGTAGCACGTGAAAAGAACCCGTTTATTGAGTACAAGCTAAGCCACTTCAATACCAAAACTATTAAAAGAGCCTTATCCAAGAATGATATTCTGAAAATTATAAACGCAGATTGTACTGGTCAAAGTAAACTCAGACAACTTACCCATGATTTGTTTTCTTTCTCCTATTTATGTGGAGGAATCTCGTTTGTGGATATTGCAAACTTGACACGTCAAAATATTGTTGAAGACAGACTGATTTATCAGCGACAAAAGACACACGGCAATATCAATCTTCTATTATCAAAAGAAGCTTCTACCATAATTGAGAAATATTCTACTTACCAACAGAAAGCAGAATATCTATTCCCTATTCTACATTGCAAACGGCATATAACACCCATGCAGAAAAGTAACAGAGTACATAAAATCTGCCATCAAGTGAATACTGAATTGAGAACATTTGCCCAAGAACTAAAGATAACGGCAGAAGTAACCACATATGTTGCTCGCCATTCATTCGCTACCATATTAAAGAAATCTGGAGTAAACATTGGAATCATATCACAAGCATTAGGACATCAAGATATAAAAACAACCCAGATATATCTAAGCAAGTTTGATAATGAGCAGGTGGATGAAGCCATGAAAAATCTACTTTAAAAAGATTATCCCACTTGCAGTTATTGTAAGTGGGATTTTCTCATTAAATTTGTGCATATAACTAACAGAACGAAAATATGGATAAACTGGAATGGGACAATAACGCATTATCTCTAATGGAATATATCGGAATAATAGAATCTATTTATATTCCAGATTTAGACGATTATGATTATAGAATAAATGTGACCAGTTGTGAAGCATCAGCAGAAGCTATAGAAGAAGCAAGAAATATCCCTTTTGGTGCTACAGACTGTATGGTCATATTCAAAAGCAGATTCAACCAAGGTCTATTGAGTAAACAAAACTTATATAACCAATATTTAACCGAGCGTGAAATCCAAGAACTCATCAGCTATCTTGAACTTGATGCAGATAAATTCTGGCTACTGATTCTCTTTGTTTGTGATTATTGCGAAAGCATGTTCTATCAAGGCACAACAATGAAATCCACCCCATTGGAACAATTGGAGCAACTACAATCTGCCATCAACCATATAGATGATACCGCAATTCTTACTTTCAAGGCAGGCAAGCAGAAAGTTGTTCTGGAAGATATAAGGGCAATAAAGGCAATATCGGAAGCCATAAACAAATATATAAGCGAGGCTGATATTGACATGTTCAAATATCTAAGCAGAAGGCAGGAAGAAGAAACGCCAACCATGTTGAAAGAATCACCGTTTATCGCTTACTTTGCTAAAATGCTTCTTACTTTCTTCAATACCCAGCAACAAATCAGAGCTAAAAGGAAAGCAGGGGCTAACCATTCTATCAAAGAAATGGAGCTGGTCAGTCGATTGGTCTATTTTATCAGACTGTCTAAAAATGAAAAGACATGGACTGATATTGAAAATGAAACGCTCAAAGCTTTTCTCAAACAATATAAAGACTACAGATACCCACACAATATAAGCAACATCTATCCAGAGTTTTCTATCTGACATCTTTATCTTACAATATATCCCGTTATTCGGTTTCCTATCTAAAGGGAATAGAATAGCGGGATTTTTTATTCCCCATAATGTAACACTATCCTCTCTACCTTTGCACTGTCAAAGGACAAGAGTTCCATGGAACGGTTGAGAAAAGGGGAATAAAAATCCATCAGATTTTACTCCTGATAACGGGACATGAAAACCCCGACCTTTGCAATGTCTAAAGGGAACAAACGAGCAAGTGCGCATAGCTTCAGTAGTTACCGACAGACACAATGTTTAATCAAAACCTCCGCCCAAAGGAGCGGAGTAAAACCAAAAAGAGAATGAAAAAACTTGATTTTAATAACATAGCTGAAAATGCTTCAACAAACGTAGTAAATAACACTAAAGTAAGCGCAGCATTTGTGCAAGCATTGAAAGAAGCATTCCTTATGTTTCCGGCCAAGACAGACATGCGTTTCAAGCAATCTTGTGGACAGTTAATCATATCTGTTACGGTCACTTACCGGACTGGCATCGTACAGCATTTTGAAGGCGCTGGAGATACCGACCTCATATCAGCCATACACAAAGGCATGGCCAAAATCATAGATGATTTGAGCGCCTATAACGCAGAGGAACACGAGATAGAAGTTGCCAAGGATGGAGAGAACTTGGTGTTGGAGCTGTTCAAACAGTACATCCAATCACCCATGAGAGGTTATATTGAGACAGATTGGTACAGTAACAAGGGAGAGCGTTATCGCTGTATGAGATTCACCAGCACTTTCAACGGCAATGTGAGATTCTGTCTGAAAGCAACAGACGAAGTGAACGGGCTTATCAATGAAGCCTGCAAGCCCCAATGGATGAAGGAGGCAGAAGTGAAGCAGGAAGCGGCCGAACCCAATAAGGTAGCTTAAACAGTCAATCTGAAAGGAGGTCGAGAGGACAATACTTCTCGGCCATCCTTTCCAATACAACAATCAGATGAAGCAGATACAGTTTCCTCAAACATACGACAACGAAACAGCTCACAGACAAGTGAAGCGGTTAATGATGCAGCATAAACAACTCCATATTCAAATGAATGGAGAAGCATGGATAAGCAGTCAAGGAACGACAGGAATAAGATACCTGCTTGACGAACAAAGCTGGCACTGGATTCTCAACTACCTGCAAACAGGCGATTATGAAGACTTCGGTATCTTCCCGTCCGACATATCCAGAATGACTGCTGATACCCAGCTGACCTGTCTGCAAGAACTTGTCGAACAGAAATGCAACATTGCAAGAATCCCCTTCTTACGGGAAACAGAAGCCTATGTAAAGCTTAGAGCATTGTTCCGCTTCGGCAAGGTTTACTTTAGCATCAAGAGAAGTGATGAATTTATGGACTATTTAAACAGCAAAGGATTATGATTACAATACATAAAGGCCAATACCTGTCTGACGTAATGAATGAAATACCGCCTGACTGCATTCTTTCCAAGAAGATACCCGGCTGTGGAGCTACTACTCTGGAGCTTAATACTGAAAGAAACTCCATTATCATTGTTCCTAATGTTCCTGTTATCAAAAGCAAGTGCGGCAAATACAACCAGCTGTTAGGTGTTCATGAAGATGTCACGGCAGACAAAATATGCAATTACCTGACAAGTAACACAAGACATAAGATTATGATTACCCCCGAAAGCTTTGGTAAGGTAAAAACAGCGTGTGCAAGATGCAGTATTGACATATACAACCATTTCTTCCTGCTGATGGATGAATGCCACCAGTTAATTAAAGACGTTGACTATAGAATGGATATAGTTCTACCGATGAATGACTTTTTCCGCTTCAAAGGGAAGGCACTGGTTTCAGCTACTCCTATCGGATTCAGTGACCCACGATTCAAAGAGTTTGAGACCATTGAAGTGAATGCTGACTATGACTACAGGCAGGATATTACAATTACCCATACTTATAACATTCAGAAAACAATAAGCGATTATCTGAAAGCCCATGATGGAACAGTCTGTTTCTTTATCAATTCAGTAGTGGAAATCTATGCCATAATGAAACAGTTGGATATACTGGAAGATTCTACGGTTTATTGTGCGCCGAAAAGCCGTCTGAAACTCAGAAATGAATACTCCTTTGACAATGCCTATAAGGACTGGAGTGCGGACACTATGAAGAAATACAACTTCTTCACAGGCAGGTTCTTCACCGCATTTGACTTGGACTTGCCTTATAAGCCTGACTTGGTAATGGTGACAGACCCTTATATTTCTGAATATACCATGCTTGACATTGATACGGACTGCATACAGATTTGTGGAAGGTTCCGTAACGGTATAAAATCCGCCACACACATCTACAGGGTTAATCCGGCAATCATCATCAAGGACAGGGGACAGGTCGAATGGGAAATATCCGCCCATGAGTTCGCTTACCAGACAGTACAGACTTTATATAACAGTGCGGACAATAAGGAGAGCCGATTTGCTTTCAGTGCTGTCCTTGAAACCATGCCTTTCCGGCAGTTCCTATATCCCGATTTTACCAAGAACTGGTTTGCCATAGACAATGAGATAAACGAGGTTCTGGTAAGGAACAGATACCAGTCTGTAGAATCGGTAACCAAATGGTACGATGACTGTCATTTCTTCAATCCCACATTCAGCAGTTGTGAATATAACCCCAATGATGAGAAACTGAGAATAATCAGAAGTGCACGTTCGGTAAAGGAGAAACGCAGAATTATGATACAGCAGCTCAGTGAAATGGAAGTCCCCTATTCAGAATATGCACTGGACTACATAAATGATATGCGTAAAATAGACCCGTTCATCGTGGAAGCGTTTGAAACGCTGGGCAAAGAAGAAATAGAGGAACTTAACTATTCGGAAAAGGGAATCAGGGAAAGGCTGATTCTGACACAGCGTAAGGGGAACAAGGTTATCCGGCTGATTAAGAACACATTCAAGACAGGAAACAGATATTCAAACAAAAAAATAATCAATGAGTTGACAAGGATATTCGGTATGTTGGGCATTCATCCCGAAGAGAAGATAGAACCCAAGCTTATCAATACCTATTATCAAGCCGTCCCCTGCTGGGTAGGTAAAAACAGAGGCTATCAGCTAATCAGTGAGTTGGTCTGACTGTTACCAACAAAACCGCATTTTTCTGTCTTTCTATACCCGATGCAGAAATATGAGAAAATGTTGGTCATAACCTTGGTAACTAATGAAACAAGGCGATTTCCGCTACAACTGATATTAGAACCGATTTTACTTGGAACTTTCCAATACTATGAATAAGATAGCATAGCTGAAAATCCACCAATCCAATCCAAGAAAAGCAGTCGCTTGAAAATCCGTTTCTGATTCCGAAAAAAGAGGAGTTCATTTTAAGGGGTGCTGGATATTCATTTTAGAGGGGTTACTTACTAATACCTACTATATACTAATACACTATATCCTTTGTTCTTCTGTGAACGACAAGGAATTTTAATTTCTAATTAATCACTTAATTTTTAATGCTTATGATTGTACATTTACCTACAGGAAAGAGTTTCATTACTCAAAAAGAAGCCAAACTATATTTCGGCAATCACTATTACAGAAAACTGGTAAAGAATGGAGATATTTATTTTACTAACTATAATACTAAGGTTGCTAATGACCCAATACAGAAAAATAACTGAAAAGATTGCGGGCAAGTTGAAACTGAAAGAAGCATACTTGTTCTATTGCCTGGCTCTCAAATCGGACTTTAACACTTACCAATCCCACATCAAACAAGAGAGTTTAGCTGAGTTCTATGGAGTGAAGAAGACTGATAATATCAGGGAGGCACTTTATAAATTCCAATCATGCGGATTAATCCGAATAGATAAGACAAATGAAAAAGGACAATACGGGAAGTTCCACAGATGTCATTATCAATTAGATACAGAGCATTATATCCTTATAACCAACAAACTATATTCCGAGAATATAAGTCCGGAATTGAAAGGTTTTCTGATTCTATTAAAATGCAAATGTCTGAATGGAACCAATACCTCAAAATTCAGTCAGGACAGATTAGCCAAAGAACTGAACCTGTCAACAGGCAGCATTTCCAAATACATGAAATTGGCAATAGATAACGGTTACATTAAAAAGGATGAGAAAGGAATCCATCTGCTTAGGGAGGACATTTTCTTGATTACTGCGGAAACACCCAATACATATTTACAGGAACATTTTTCCAAGACAAAGCCCCCGATAAAAAAGCAGGATTATTGTTTCATATTAGACTGATAAGAGCCGTGACCAAACTGTTAGTCATGGCTCTTACTCTTAAATTGGTACAGGAACAGATTGGCAGCAAAAGCCTGATTCCGTTTCTTTGAGAATTTCCACCTTAGTCAGAGTTATATAGCCCCTACTTTATTACATACCACAATAGCCAATCATATGAAAAAAGACTGTCTAATCAAAGAATCATCTATAATCTGTTTATCTGAAAGTCAAAGAACCGGATATAAGGTAGCTTATATAAAGCTCCCCCCCCATTGGTCAATAGTCCCAATATTTTTGAGTGGCTGGAAAGGCGGTGCACAACCCTTTTAGTCCCCCTCTCATAGATAAAAGTAAAATAGCCAGTATAGGCCTGAACATCTATATAGTAATAAGATTATAAACATTTAAACTTTTACCAATATGAGAGATTTAGTTATCATGCCAGCTATGGCAAACAACCGTGAGAGAATGAATCTGGGTGAATATGCGGAAGAAGCTACCATTATCGTGGACGAGCCAGTAAAGCCAGTCAACCATTTCATTGAAGCCAATACGCAGGAAGTGACCTTGCATCATCTGAAACATGACTGCATTACTCCAGTGTTTTCCAAGGACAATGAACTTACAATCAATCATGCACAGTTCGTGGAAACCATACAGGATGCGGCACAGTCATTCTTTAACGGGGAAGAAGTGCGGCAAGCTGACATTAGAGTAAGCCACATCATTAAGGGAAGAATCCCCGAAGCAGTCCACAAACCAGCGAATCAACTTCTGGAATCTGACAAAACCATCTACTATGAAAGGGCAGCATTCAGCATTGACATTCCTACCATCTATGAAACGGTAGGAGGAAACAAGCTGAATCTTTCCATCGTAGGGGTGAGAGCTTACAACCAAATGAATTTATATTCAAAGAAAGTTCCTGAACTTTTCCGTTTGGCTATCGGCTTCAAAAACCAAGTCTGCTGCAACATGTGCATCTTTACAAGCGGTTACAAGGATGATTTACGGGTAAGCGGTACAAGTGAACTTTATCGTGCTGCACTGGACCTGTTCAGCAACTACAATCCAGCCAAGCATCTTTATCTGATGCAGCAGTTAGGCAATACCTCCATGAGTGAGCACCAGTTCTGCCAGATAATAGGCAGGATGCGGCTTTATCAATGCCTGCCAACAGGCTACCAGAAAGCATTGCCCAGAATGTTGCTTACTGATACGCAGATAAACAGTGTAGCCAAAGCATACATCAATGACAGCAACTTTGGCTGCTTTGAGAACGAGCTTAATATGTGGAAGTTCTACAACCTGTTGACTGGAGCAAACAAGTCAAGCTATATTGATTCATTCTTAGACCGTTCATTAAATGCAACGGAAATGGCTTTGGGAATCAATTCAGCTTTACATGGTGATGAGAGATATAAATGGTTCATTGATTAAATGAGCTTTATTGATTGAGAGAGAAAAGGGCATCCTTTACGGGTGTCCTTTTCTTAAATATCCAATAATTAACCATTTAAATTTGCAAGTACGTAAATAAGTACATATATTTGCATCATAACAAAGGAGGATTTATGAGAACAGCCAACTACACAGATTTAAGAGCCAACTTGAAAAGCTACATTGATGCGGTCATTGACGATTATGATACCGTAGTTGTCAATCGTGGGAATGGCAAAGGAGTAGTAATGATTTCCTTGGATGAATATAATTCTCTAAAGGAAACGGAATACATCATGTCGTCACCCGAAACAATGGAAGCCATACACAAAGGCGAAGAGGATATTAAGAACGGTAACTCTATATCCCAAAATGAAGGTGAAAGCATAGAGGACTTTTTAAAACGGGCAGCATGTACAGAATAACATTGTCAGAGCAGGCACGGAAAGAATATCTATACTTTGTACAAAGCGGCAACAAGGCCATCTTAAATAAAATCAGAACCTTATTGGAAGATATTGCCGCACACCCATACACAGGAATAGGGAAACCGGAACCGCTTAAATATGAACTGGCTGGGAAATGGTCAAGAAGAATCAATGCAGAACACAGGATTGTCTACTCTGTACATGATGATATAATAGAGGTTTACATATTCTCCATGAGATACCATTACTCCAAGAAATAAGCAACATATTATTAATATGGAAGAAAGGGCAACTATTAAGTTAGTTGTCCTTTTTTCGTTTATACAAACTTATACTATTATGAATAAAGAACTTGAAAAAATAGTTGAGCATATTACAGAAATGCAGCATAAGTTGTACCGCAGTGAAAACAACCTGCAATACATAAAAAGACTACAGGCGCTTAAATATTGGCTACTAAGATTTGATGAACTGTTGGATAACAGACTGGCAGGCGAATATGCGGCCGTTTATGAAAGCTATTTCTGTACCTGCTGCGGATTCTCCTTTTATGATAGAATCTGTAACTCTATACTGGACTACAAATATGGTAACAGACCATTCTAAGGAATAGCATATATAATAAGGTGTGGAATGTCTTAGTAAGATGTTCCCACCTCTATTAAATTCACTTTGTGGATTAGTGAATGTTCCTCTGGTTATCAATCAGTTAGTATATTCCACTCAAAATTAATATTCACTTTTATTCATTTACTTATAAAACAGAACATTATGTCACTTAAATATTCAAGCACAACAGCAGACTGTCTTGTCTGGTCTGATGCAATGAACCTTATCAGAAAACTGGCAAAAGATGAGAATTACAAAATATCACTTCTGATAGCTTTAGGTTGTTTCACCGGATTGAGAATTTCTGATATTCTGGCTTTAAGATGGAAACAGATATTAAATACAGACGAATTTACTGTAATTGAGAAAAAGACAGGCAAACAGAGAACTATCAGACTGAATGCCCAATTACAGGAACATATCAGAGAATGCTACGGGCATATAAATCCGGTTGGAATAAATGCACCTATCTTAGTAAGTCAGAAAGGAACGGTCTATTCAGTCCAGAGAATAAATATCATTCTCAAAGAAGTGAAGAAGAAGTACAGGCTAAAGATTAAGAACTTTTCCTGCCATTCACTCAGAAAGACTTTCGGCAGGCAGGTCTATAATATGAACAGCGACAATTCAGAACTGGCATTAGTAAAGCTGATGGAACTGTTCAATCATAGTTCCGTTGCCATTACCAAAAGATATTTGGGATTAAGGCAGGAGGAAATCTTACAGACTTATGAATCTTTGAGTTTCTGAATGATGGTCAGGTAGATTTTTCGGAAGTTCTTCTATCGAATGGAGAAGTTCCGAGAATCTACCTACATTTTTATGATTTTTTGTCCTGCTATACCCATTACAAAAATGGAAGAAAATGTAGGTTTATAATTAATTGAATATGAATAATTATATAATAGCCTGTATACAGTCCTATATATTGCAATAGATATGTTATATAATAGCATATTTATCAGTATTTTAATTTGACTATTCAAAAACCTTTCGTTAACTTTGCAGCAATTTCAGTGACCTAAAGAGTTAGAAGCTGAAAGGACATATTATTAACGAAAGGTGTTATTGAAATTATCTTCTAAAGTCAAACTTCGCAACTTTGATACTTGGAATGAAGATGATGGCAATAGCACCGCACCATTTGATATATACCCACTTCATATCCTTATATGAGGTTTAGATATTATCAACTTGGTGTGGGCTATTGTTTTATCCATTCCAAAGGTAATGCGAAGACCTGACTTTAGGATAAAACAGATATAGTTCCCACACCTTTTTATTTTTAATAGCTTTCTTCGGGGAATTGGAAATGCAGAATAAGTGATATAAATATGTTGATTGCAGCTATTATTGTCTACATTATTGGCAGCTTTATAAAAAGTTTCTTATGGCCAATCGAAGCAATTAGCGGTGAAGGCGGATGCCTGAATCAAATATTAGCTTTGTTATGGTTTCTATTATTATTAGGCGGGTTAGGAGTTTTTGATTAGTAATAAACTAATTTACTAATAAAAGTAGATTACATTTTTACTCGTTTTTTATAGTATCAATAGTTCGTTAAAAATTAGCCTAGCCTAA
>ULJB01026739.1_pt1 | contig 29903 bp, 38 predicted proteins | sample 1950771 | NCBI WGS metagenome assembly ULJB01 (sample SAMEA4835461, study PRJEB28245) | human gut metagenome | biome: gut microbiome; material: fecal sample | place: Denmark | collected 2008
ACAACATCTGACGTTTCCTTTTGGGTATTGGCATACGAACCTTGACTTTCTCCACTCAATTACCCACCGCCTACGCTCGTACACCTCACGGGGCAAATCGTAACAAAACAGGCGTTCGTAATTGCATCTCCCGTCCGTGCGCTCGATACTGATGAATACCCACTTCTGTACGCCCAGATCCTTTTCAGCCTTGGCGTAAGCCTTTGCCATCTCAATAAAGTCATCAATGGGTTCTTGTGCCATATCACCGAAAATCGTTAGGCGTGATGTATCCCTGATTTTCCATGTAGTGGATGATATGCTCTTCGTCCATAATCATCCCGTGATATTCAAGTTCCACCTTGCCTAACTCTGTACATATCGACATTAGGGGTTCATCGCTTCCAAATCCACTGAATGTTATACTCATCCTTGTCGTTTGCAATGCCTTGTTTACTTCTGTGCATTTCGCTTTTGCTGATTCAATGCTTTTTCTCAATTTAGAGTTCATGGCTTTTGTATTTGTGGTTGTTTAATTGTTTTCCAGTGTGTGATGTCTTGAAGTACTGGGCCGAAATAGGTGTCAAACCAATGGCATTCGTGCCGTTTCCCATCTTTGCCCAGATATGTGTATTTCCGGGTAAAGCTGTTGTCGGTGTATTTTGCCACTATCGGTATGCATGACCCGTCTGTTATGAGTACATAGTCGCTGCATCCGTCTTTACCAACTTCCGGGGTGCATTCCTCCACGCGGTGCCAGTCCTCAAATTCATTCCATCTCCGCACAATTTCAGCGCAGAGTATGTTCGAGCTCTGGGCATCGCCCAGGTGTATGTCCGCGATCTGGAAGTTCATCCCGTCCTTGATGCATAGTTCCGCGTCCACTTCATCGGGGCCAAAGGCTCTTTTGCCTCTTGCTGGTATGCAAACAAGATTCAAAGTGTCGGTATCCAGTTCGCCATTTGCGTACTTCCAGTTAAGTTTAATCTTTGTCATTATTAATCCTCCTCTAATATTAAACCTCCTTTGAGAATATGTTGAATCATTCCGTCTGTCATACTTAGAGTCTGTTCCAATGTTGGTCTATACCAATTTCTTACTTTTACCCAATTTGGCACTGTGTCTTTTCTGAATGTTTGTCTGTGATACATTGTGCCATTGCATTTTGGACATCTTATAGTAAATGGAGTTACACCCTTGTCTTTGTATGTAGTATGTATCATGCATCCGCACATGTCGCAAATGTATCTATCAACAGTATTGCGCCCATCGTACATTTTTGCATCTTCAATACTGTTTACTATATCGTAGTACTGTTTCGCTATATCTTGCTTTCTCATCTCTGTATATTTTTTTGTTGTTCCTGTAACCACTTAATACCTTTCTTGAATCCCTCTATGAAAGCATCGGAGCAAACCCGTTGGTATTCGGGCAAGCATACTCCTTTGCTGCTTCTAAGAGGGCATTTTGCGCATGACTGGCTTCTGCCATTTGCCGCTTTAGCGGCATTTGTGATTCCTCTCATTGTCTAGTTCCTTTCCTCAATTCGGCTAATTCTTGTTCACAATCTTCAACCATTCTTAACGCATAATTTTTGCGATATGCTACTAAATCCTCCCTAGTATAATCAACGAAAAAGTTGTTAATCATGTGTGGGCAGTAGAATCTCACAGGCTGCTCACAGCAGTTCAAGAGTATCACATAATTCTCATTGCGCGGATGGAAACAGAGAAACCGATAGTAGTTTACTTTTCCATTAACAAGTTGAACCAATCTGTCATTGATCTTCAAACTCTCAATGTCTTTAATGTCTCGCAGTGTTTTCATTTTTCTTAGTTTGATTTTATATTTCATTGTATTCATGAGGGGATAGGACCACCCTTTTTCAATTCAGCGATAAGAACATCAGCTAATTTCAGCGCGTTCTTGACCGTTGTTTTTATCTCAGCAGATGTAAAGCAGTCAGTATTAAGGGCCACGCCCCTTACTGCCTCTTTGGCGATCTGGTATCGCCTTTCTTCCCAGTCAATCTCCTTGTCTTTCAAAAAATAAAGCTCATTGTTGAGATAGAAGATGGACCGATCATTGCAATTGGACCAACTGTCCATCTTGTCATCCCAAACAACATCTATTATTTCTCCTGTCCTTATAATTTTTGCTTTCATATTCACTTAGTTTTCAACAATTACTAACCTACTGCCCTCTGGCATTCTGAACGCCTTGTTGAAAAGTTTCTGGCACCGTTTAGGCGGATTGATGTAGGATTTATGATTTTCTTCAAATAAGTTACAGAAACCTACATTGGAATAACACCCCGTCTTGGAAGTGAGGAAAGTGTTGCTGCTGTTGAAAAACGGACAAGTGCCGCAACTTCCAGGCTTTTCATAAAACTCCTTTCCGCTAATCCAGATCATAACGTTATGCCTCCCAGTCTTTGCACAGAACAGCGTCACCGCAGATGTAGTCCCTTGGATATATTGCCGCTTCGTTATGGGCTATTTCCGTGGCTTTTTCATTCAGGGGCAAGCGGTCCTTGCCGTCATCGTTGATGATAAGGTTTATGTCACCTTTAAGGAATACAAATTCAATGTATCCTTGTACATATTGCTGGAGTTCTTCCAGCTCAAATTTCTGTCCGTTCTTGGGCTCTATTTCTGTCAGTGAGCCGTCCGTCTTAATCAATGTTGCCATATCCTAAAAAGCTATGTGGTATTTCTTTCCTTTAAGTGTGGGCCGTTTGCTCTCAATGAAGTCGCAGATCTCCTGTTCAGTCAATGGAAACAACGGGCAGTATTTCATTTTGAGAGTGCAGACAAACCTGTCTTCAAGCATCACGTCAAATGTCAGAGTTATCATGTTCTTATTTTACTTTTTCAAAAATTCAGTTATCAACTCCTTATCCTCATCCCAGAGGGGGAGGCCCATTTCCAGTTTACGCAGCACTACTCGTTTTTGGCCAATCAATCTTACGGCCATTTTGTAAAAATCAGTGTCATTATAGGCTTCTGCTTTGCCTAACAGAATGTCTGCTGTATAGTTGATGTCCTCTTCCTGATGTTTGCTTTTTAGCTGGTAGTTTACGGCAGTCGCATGGAGATCGTTGATGATTTTGCTGGCTCCGTGCATTTTGAAGTCCTTACAGAACTCGTCCTTATCCAGTCTTGTCTCCATGTAGATGGCATGGATTAATGAAAACTCTTCTTCTCCGGGGGTCAGCCCTGTTCTTTCCTTAAATTCTTTTTGTGTCATGATCCGAAAAATTTTAAATTGTTGCTTAATATGTGTTTTATAAACACAATGCAAATATAGTGTGTTGTATTCAATAAAACAAGAAAAATATTAAAAATATCTCAAATATCACCATCGATATTATCAGTACATCTTTGATAAAATGATTATAAGTGGTTATTATTTCTGTGTTTATTAAACACATTTTGCTATATTTGCAGTCGATCATTAAAACATTGTCAACATGAATAAAACACTCTTTGAAAAAGTAAAAGACTTGTGTAAGGACACTGGTCTGTCGGAGAAGTACCTTAAAGCGATAACCGAAAAAATGGGTGGCAGCATTGAGGATGATTCGACCGATGAGGCGGTGATTGAAACAACGGCAAATCAGATAGCTGACGTTGCAAAGGAAACGCAAGGTGAGGCTACCAGATGGGCTAACAAGAGAAAGGATGATCCTAACAAAGACGACAAAGGCGGTGAAGATGATGATTCCGACAATAAAGGGAACAAAGGCGGAACTGCCAAAGGCGGTGATAAAAAGGAGGATCCGAATGAGAGGCGAATCAAGGCTCTGGAAGATGAGTTGGCAAAAATGAAAGCTGGCGAAACCAAGGCAAGGCGCATGGCGGACATCAATGCCGCTATGGAGAAGCACAAGATTCCAGCCAAATTCCGCGAGCGTCTGGCAAAGTCAATCTCGGATGACGAGGACATTGAGGAGGCCGTGACAAACCTTAAGCAGGATTTCATTACAGAGGGTCTTTCTACTGACGATTCAGAGGGTGCAAAAACAGCGAGCCAGAAGCAGATAGATGAAGCTGCTGACAGCTTGCTGGAATCAATCACAGTTAAATAACCATCACAATGAAAAGGAAAACCGCTTCATTTACAGGTGAACGCCCGATATTTACGGGCAGTCCCTCAATCGTGCAGGGTGGCTTCAACCTGGATGTCTCCAAGCAGAAGTTCAATGTCGGAGATGTCATACCCGGTGGTACCCTTGCTGTCTATGATGAGCAGAGCCGTCTTGTGAACATCCTGAAAACCGCCACAGTAGTGGAGATTGACAGTGATGATTCAAAGATCGTGCATCTGCTTGTTGATGAGTTTTTCTCTCCTTGTTTCGCGGTGGGTGATAAGGTGGCAAAAGCCGGGGCAATCTCCGGCACTTACGACAGTGCCGTCTCCATCTCCAAGATCCAGGCTGAGGGGAACAACTACATCATAACTCTTTCCGGGGCAATCTCCGGCCTTGCAAAGAACGACACTATTGTCGAGGTGGTCAAGGACGGCTCCGAGAATGCCGCTGAGATAGGACAGGCCAACTGTGTCACCATCGCTGACAAGGAGGTCGGGGAGTTCGAGACGGCTATAGATGTCTCTGCCGATACAATGCAATATGCTTTGTATGAGAGACGGGTACCGCCCATTCCGGCCAGTCAGAAAGACACTACTGGCAAGTTCCTCAAAGCAAATCCGCACATCAAACTTTCACAATCTTTTTAGAAAAGGAGGCTGATACATGAAATCAATCTATACGAAATTCAAGGGCCTGTACAAGGACGGCAGGCCTATCGACTTCCTGGCCACATGGAGAAAGGCATTTGACAAAGCCTCAGAAAGAGAGGTGAATCTGTTCCAGAAAATGTATTCTGACAGCTGGTTTACCTACAATACACCTCAGATGTCCCTTACAGCTGAGGGGATCATGGGTAAGTACAGGCTTCGTTTCATGGCAACTCTCATCGGTGATGAATCTCCCACTCCTCAGAGACGTTCTGACGGATTTGACATCTGGACAAAGGAGATACCGCGTGTAGGTCACAAGTTCGTTATGACGGCACGGACATACCGTAAGCTGATGGAGGTTTACGAGAATCCGCGCATATCGGAGGTACAGAAAGTCAGGGAGATTGAGAAAACACTCAAGGCTGAACTACAGGATGCATACCTGGGTTGCAAGGATGTTATGGACTGCATTTCGCTCATGGCGTTCTCCAACTGGGGTGTGGCTCAGTTCAAGCCGGAGATCAACAATCCCGGAGGCCGCGAATACGAGGTGGACTACCAGATGGACGAGGCAAGAAAGCTTGTTTCGGCCTACAACTGGAGTGATGCAAACATCAAGTCAGGGAAAATCAGTCCTATCCTCATCCTTGCCTCCATCTGCAACGCTCTCCGCCAGGAGGGCATAGAGCCGGGAGAGCTCCTGATGTCCCAGGATCTATACTACTGGCTCCGCATGAATGAATCCACACGTCTGCTTGTGCATGGCGAGGATAAGAAAGCTCAGACAGTGAGGGTAAGCGAGTTCAATGATCTTCTGAAAGAGAATGAGATCCCCGACATTACTGTCATTACAAAGAGAATGGGCCTGGATAAAGACGGCAAGAGGAATGTCCTGGAGCCGTGGAACCACAACTTTATCTGTATCAAGCCAGCAGGAGTTATCGGTGAGATTCAGCCGTCCATTGAGGACAGCGAGCTCATGGAGGAGGATAATGTGGATTACATGAACGCAGGAAGCGGTATCCGTATCGCTAAGTGGCGTACAGGTGAATCCACTGGCCAGGTGGCAGCTGAGTACACCCAGGGATCAGGCCGTCTTCTTCCCATTATCACTGACATCAACGCTATCGTTTGTATGCAAGTGAGGGGACTGGAGGAGAAGACCATCCCGGCTGATGCCAACGGCAATGCGCGTGCATGGTGTACCAAGGCGGAGTATGATGGAATTGACTCACTTATGGAGGGTTAGCCATGAGACTTAAAGTACTTGCACCATTCAAGGACAAGAATGATCACGAGACTGTATATCAGTCTGGTGACGTTCTTTCCACTGATGAGATCGGCAGGGTGAATGACCTTGTTAGACGAGGCTTGTGCGAGATTGTTTCTGTTGAGAAAGAGGAGGAATCAGACAAACCTGAAACAGTCTCTTTCAGACAGGGAGAATATGCGCTTGAAGCCGTTAAAAAGGCTCTGGAATCCATAGGTGTCAAGACCGGGAACGCTGGTGTGAAAGGCGTGTCCAAGAAGCTTGACGAGCTTACTGGAGAACAGGCCGATTCGCTCTTTGATATGCTTAATAAGGAAGTCTGATGGGAACACTGACAAAATATGACGCACTGATCGGTGAACTGGAGCCATATACGCCCAGTCCTTTGGCATTGAGAAAGGCCCTTGCAGACGCAGGAGTGGAGAAGCCGGATTCTGAATACATCGCTGAGACGGACAGTCGGTCAATAGCCGTTGCCGCCATCAAGGTGCTGAGGAAAATGATTGTCCTTACCAGCGACAGCATGGGCAAGTCCTCCCAAGGGTACAGCGTTGATAAGCTGGATAAGCGTATCAGGGCTATTTGCAGTGAAAACGGTCTCGATGTGTCGGATTTTGTCGAAGTTCCTACTGTGTCGGACGGATCAGATTTGTGGTAGCCATGAGCAGGAACAATGGTACTTTCAGGTATAAGGAAGTCCAGGAGGCCAGCAGGGATCCCCGGACTGGCTTCATTCTCTCCGGCTCACAGCAGGAGACGTGGATAGACGGATGTGAGTGCCAGATTGAGACTTTCGTGCCAGCCAAGCAGCGTGTGGGCACAGACGGGCAGATGCATTCCTACACCTATGATGTGCTTGTACCAAAGTGCTTCAAAGGCAAGTTGGATATAGCGACCCCCGTTGAACTCACCAGCGAGGACGGTCAAGTCTCTATGTTCCTGATTCAGGGTGTGGATAACCTTAACAGAAGATACATTGAGATATGGGGATAGTGCCAGCATCGGATCACATCAGTATAATTAACAAAAAGGTAGCCGTTTTTCAGGCCAGGCTTGAAGACGCTATGCTGTATTCCTTGAAGTATCTGGGCGAGGAGCTTGTAAGATATGCCAGGGACAAGCATAATTATACGGATCGGACGGGAAATCTCACTAACTCCATATCCTATGCTATAGTGCGGAATAGTAAGCTTGACTACTACAGTGGGTCAAACCAGCCTAATGAGGGAGCCGAGGCATCCTTGCAGGTGGCCATGAAGATGGCGGCTAAAATGCCGGAGGCTTTCTCTCTCATTGTGGTGGCAGGAATGAACTATGCCGCCTATGTGGAGGCCAAAGGGTACAATGTCATTCTGCCAGCCGAGTTAAAGGCTAAAAAGGATTTTCCAGCCATGATGGCCGGGCTTGTGGCAAAGGCCAGGGACAAGGCCAATGAATTTTTCGGAGGTGTCGGATTATGATCACAACTGAGGAAATAGCGGTGCGCGTCTATGAGATGCTCATGGGAAGTGATGTGCGGACCATGATCACCGGGGTCATAGACTATGAGCGCAATGACTACACCAAGGAGGATGTGATAATAGTCCCTCATGCGATAGACGGAGAGGATTCTGTCCGTTTCGGTCAGATCAACGTCAACATTCATGTTCCTGATATTGTCAGCAAGCATGTGAAGCCGCCCGTTTACAGAACAGATTTTCCCAGGCTTATCGCGATAAGAAAACAAGTGATAGATGTGCTCCAGAATCACTATGAGAAAGGGAGTGGTTATAACTGGAATATCGGTCTGATCAATCCACCAATCAAGGAGCCGGAGCATAACGAACACTTTGTTTCTATCGCATTGGAGATAACAGTAAGAGAACCAAAGAATAACCAATAAAATTTTAAGAATATGCCAGTATTATCAACAATGGGATTGAAAAAGATCTATGTCCATGAGGCATCTGCCGATGGCACCATGCCAGCAAACGGTGAAGAGTGGCTGGATCTGGGAGACGTATATCAGGACACTTGTCAGCTGACTGATTCTGATCCTGAGATAACGGAACACAGGTCGGAGACATCCAATAAGGTGATCACGCAGGTCGGAGAAACTCAGACAACAGTGGCCCTTTCTCTCATGGATCCTGACCTGGAACTGCTTGCCAGGTATTTCGGTGGTACTATCACAGGCGAAGGAAAAGGAAAACGGAAGTGGGTGCGCCCGAAGAAGTTGCCTTACAAGGAATGGGCGATTTGGCAGCAGCCGGAGGAGGGAATCTTCATGGGATGTGCCAACGCTCGTATTATTCCGAGATTCGAGATTACTTATTCAAAGACGGGCATCTGCCTTGTTCCCATGACTGTACGTTATCAGTCTGAACTGATGGCGGATGAGACGATGACTGACCCGACCGAGGAGAGTGTGTAGTCTTATGTACAAAATTAATCAGAAAGCCTCTTGCCGGGAGTGAGGGGCTTTCTTTTTAAAGGGCAATCCGATGGACAAAAACAATAGCGAGCTTACAAGGGAACAGCGTCTGGAGATAGAGGAACAGGCCATTCAGACGCTTATGCAGATGGGGGTGAAGTTCTCAGTTCCCCTGAAAATTAACCCGGTTAATCCGCCAAGGAGAATCGCCTGGTGGAACAGGCATTTCCCGAAACATGTGAGGGTATGGAGGGACAGGAGAATCCCAAGGGAGTGGAATGTGTCAGAGATGGAGGTACCTGATGCGGAACAGGGCCGGATGGTAAGGACGTACATGCGCCATTTCCATATAAAACCCCTTTATCTGGGCACTATAGACTATCTGAGGAAGCTGTACATGCAGATAGAGTACGATGAGGGAAACATACAGGAGGATCCTATCCAGGAGAGCAAGAAGCTCTTCAAGTATATCCCTTTGATGGCGGAGATTGCGGCAGTTGCAGTTATAAACAGCGGCTCCGTCTCGGATCCTCTGGCAAGTGAGGTCAGGGATCTTAAGGACTTCTTCATCGAGCACTTGACGGTGGCCAGGCTAAAGCAGCTGTCCGATGTCATCAGTCAGATGATGAATGCCGGGGGTTTTACTTCCTCTATCAGATCAATAGTGGAGATCGGGACAACGAGGCCGAAGACCAGGGCGGATCTGATAGAGCAGTAGGGCTCAATAGCCCGTGGGGTAATCGTGGGGAGATACTTAAGCATTTCGGATGGACTTACGATTATCTGCTCTGGGGAATATCATGGATTAACGTTCAGTTGATGATAGCCGATGCGCCAAGGTATATAGGCAAGAAAGATGATGATAAGGTTGAGTTTGATGAGAACGGAATGCCCAAGGGCGGAAAGGTGGTGCATCGGACATTGAAAACAAAAGAGGATATAAAGAACTATATCAAGGGTATAATCTGATGGAAAATGTAAACGGAGCACTGGCGTTTAAAGCTTCTCTGGATATTGATGACTTTAAGGTGTCCAGCGAGGCGATGGGGCGGTACATCAAGAACGCTTCTGATACCGCTGTCATGGAGGCGCAGAGGATGGACAGTTCGCTGCTCTCCTTTGCGCAGAACGGAGCAAAGTATATCGTATCGTATCTTGTAGGTCAGGGCATGACGAGCCTGGTGCAGAGTATTGTCCAGGTGCGCGGCCAGTTCCAGCAGCTGGAGATTGCTTTCAACACCATGTTGGGGAGCACTGAGAAACAGCAGAAGCTCATGTCGGAGTTGGTGGACACAGCGGCTAGAACGCCATTTGACCTTTCAGGCATAGCTCAAAGTACAAAGCAGATGCTTGCATACGGAGCTTCTGTTGACAGCGTTGTGGATGAGATAGTGATGCTCGGCAACGTGGCAAGCGGAGTTGGTGCGCCATTACAGGACATTGTATATCTGTACGGTACGTTGAGATCGCAGGGGCGTGCCTATACGGTGGATATTCGTCAGTTTGCCGGACGTGGCATCCCTATATATGAGGAATTGGGCAAAGTGCTCAATGCGGACAGGCAGGAACTTAATAAGCTGATCCAGGAGGGTAAGGTCGGCTTTTCGGAGGTGGAGCAGGTCTTCAGGAACATGACTTCCCAGGGAGGCATTTACTACAACCTCATGCAGGAGCAGAGCAAGTCGCTAACTGGTATGCTGTCCAACCTGAGCGATGCGTGGGACAGTGCCCTGAATGAGGTAGGAAAGAGGAATCAGGACGTGTTCGCTTCCGCAATCCAGGGGGCCATTGGGGTTGTCGAGCATCTTGATGATATTGTCAGGGTTGTAAAAGCCGTTGCCATTGCTTACGGCAGCTATAAGGCGGCTGTTGTGCTCAATACCCTGGCAACAAAGGGTTATACTGGGGTTGCGCTGATTGACAATACTGTCCGTCAGGCAAAGATAGCCCTGATGAGTGCTGAGGAGAAGCTGACAGGACGCACGGCAGCGCAGACCAGGATGATGACGGAGGCACAGGAGGCCCATGTCGCGGCACTGCAAAAGGAGCTTACTGCTGAGGAACAGGCCAGCCTGGCCAAGAAACTGAGGATCGCGACAATCCAGCAACTTCTGACAGAACAGCAAAAGGAATATCTGTCAAACCTGAATCTTACAGCCTCTTCAGCAGAATATGAGGCAGCGGCCATGTCGGTGCTTACGGCAGAGCAGAGGGAGGCACTGAGCAAGACAGACCTGTCCTCAAAGAGTGCCGTGTATCGTGCGGCTCTGGAGCAGGAGGTCGCGGCAAAGATGCAGAGCCGGACGGCTACACTGGAGGCTATGAGGGCTGAAGTGCGTGCAGCGGCCCAAAAGGCAGAATCATCGAAGCAGTACGCAATATCGGCCATGCAGGCCACGGAAGCAGCCAGATATGAGGTCTACTGGGCTCAGCAGAGTGGAAATGCGTCACGTGTTGCGGCTGCTCAGAAAAAGCTGGAGGCCGCCCAGGATACGCAGAATGCCGCCCGTAAGGCTGCTTTGTCGGCACAGTCGGAACTGTATGCAAAAAGAAAACAGCTGGAGATAGCCGCAACAAGGCAGTCAACGGCAGCTTCTGTTGAGGATACAGCGGCAAAGACCACGCAGGCTACTGTTACAACGGCCCTTGCTACAGCTACCAACAAGGCCACTCTGGCCCTTAAGAATCTCTGGCGGTCCATTAAGAGTAATCCTCTCGGATGGATTCTGTCGCTGCTGGGTCTGGTGGTCAGTGCTATTTCTCTATTCCGTAAATCAGAGGAGGAGGCCACTGACGCTATGGGTGAGTTCCAGAAGACCAGCAGGGAGCAGATTGATAATCTGGAGCTGCTTTTCGCAATACTGAGAAATACAGAGAGCGGTACGCAGACACACAGAAATGCCGTGGAGAAAATCAATGCGGTGTGCAAGGAGTACAATAAGACACTTCTTGACGAGAATGCTACACTTGATGCTCAGAAACTCAAATACGATGAGCTGAAGACGGCCATTCAGCAGACAACGGCAGAGAAGATAAAGGCAAAGTATGTTGAGCAGGAAATGCAGGATTATCTGAATGATTCTGATGCCAACTACAAGGATTTCAACACGCAGGTAGACAGGGCTGTTTATGATACCGGGAAAAAGGACTGGAAGACGGACCAGTATGGCGGCTATTATGAGACATCCGTGTATAATGAGGCTGAGAATATTCGCAATATGAGTGATGCCGTCAGAGAGGCTATCAGAAGCCAGATAGAAATTAATGCAAAGTCTTTGGCTGGTATGTCCGGGGATGCTTTTGCGGCAGAGTATGATAAGGTTGTATCCAGCATCCTTGCCTCGACACAGGCGGCAACCAAGGCCACTGATGCGGAGATGGCAAGCTTCAAGCAGACTATAGAGAACTATCTTGATTCCCAGATAGACAAGACCAGGGAGATGAATGAGGCTGTCAAAAGTGTTACGGACAGCCTGGAGGAGTTCTTTGCCAGTGGTGACAATGTGGATTTGGGGGAAAGTACAGACTATGCAAGCCTTTCATTTGATGAGCTTGATAAGAGGATTAAGAATACGCAGGATGAAATAGATGAGCTCAATGCGAAAAAAGTGCTTGTTGAGGCGGACTATGAATCGTTGGAAACCCTGAAACAGACGCTGGATAGCCTGACAGGGGCTAGGGAGACAAAGACAGCAGGGCTCAATACAGAATCCGGTATAAATGAGAGAATCAAGCAGTTGAGGGAGGAACGGTCCAATGTAGAGATAAACAGCGCAAAATATAAGGAACTTACGGACACTATTAGCGATCTGGAGGGTAGGCTTCCCAAATCAAGGGGTGGATCTGATAAGGCGGATGAACAGTTGAGGACAAAACAGCTGGAGGCGGACCGCGAACTGGAGGAGGCGCGTATTTCCGTCATGGAAGAGGGGTATGATAAGAGAAAGGCTGTTCTTGATTTGCAGCACAGGGAGAATCTGGAGAGGATCGATCAGGAAGAGAGGGAACTGGCGGAGGCGCGGAAGAATGCCGGACAGGGCGGTCTGACAGCGGAGGAACAGCAGGGGTTTGATGAGAGGAGGGAGATTGAGAACACCAGCTATCAGAAAGCGCAGAATACCCTTTTTGACGGAGAGATAGAGTATAAGAAAAAGCAGTACGCACTTTATTTCAGATGGGTCAGGAACCTGGGGGCTGATGTCGCGAACGAACAGTTCTCAGAACTTCTGAAAGGAGGTGCTTCATTCAAGCAGTACCTGGAGAATCAGATCTCACAGATGAATCAGAAACGGGAGACTGGGACGCTGACGGAGGGAGAGGCTAATCAATTAGTCACCCTGAATATGCAATATGATGAGATTACCGGGGCAAAGTCAGCAATGGATGCTTTCAAGGAGAGTGTCATGGCCTCTATTGCCCAGGCTTCAAATCTGGCTGAGAAAGTACAGGCTATAGCTGATGCAAAGGACCGCCTGGCAAGTGGCGGTTCCGGCCTTGTCGGTGACGATGAGAAAGCCGAGGCTTCTTTGTTCCTTTCTGAAAAGGACGTGGAGATGGCACAGGAGATTCAGGAGAAAATACTGAATAACTACAGGAGCTACGAAGAGCAGAAAAAGGATATTCAGGAAGAGTATGCGCTGTTGAGGAGAGAGGCGGAGGCAAAGGGCAATAAAGAACTGCTGGACGCGCTCAATGAGGGAGAGAATGAGGCGTTGTCGGCTTTAAACGCCCAGATGCTCATGCAGAGTGACAGTTGGAAGAATCTGTTTACAGATCTTGACTCCCTGACTGTAGAACAGATTGACAAGCTCATCAAGGAAATACAGGAGAAGATGAGTACGGCAGACCTGAATCTTAATCCGGCAGATCTTGAGGCAGTCATGGATCAGCTTGATGCGGCAAAGCAGAAGATATTGGATACAAATCCGTTCAAGGCAATGGGAAATGCCCTGTCGGCTGTGTTCAAGAAACAGCAGGACGGATCCAAGAAGACATCAAAGCAGATAAAGACCGAATGGTCTGATCTGGCGGATGCAACTTCCGGGACTTTTGACTTCATCAACAGTGCTATAGACAGCTGTGATGTGCTGGGTGATGCGCTGGGAGATACGGGTAAGGCTACTCTTTCTATGATACAAGGGGTGACAATGGCAGGTATAGCTATGGCTTCCGCTATCGCCACGGCAGAGAAAGGCTCCGTTATCCTTGCAGCCATTTCAATCGCACTCCAGGCTATTCAGTGGATAGCGACTGTGTTTGACAAGGATGCTAAAATTGATGAGAGGATACAGAATATCCAAAAGGAAATAGACGCGCTGTCAACATCATTGGACAGGCTGGAACATGCTGCTGATCACACATATTGGATATTCAGCGATGAGGAGAGGGCGGCATACGAGGATAGGGTTGAGGCTATCAGAAACGAGATAGCGGCCTTGGAGGAACGTAAGCAAGCGGCATTTGATGAGTTCCTGATGACCCACAACGGACAGATGCTCCAGCAATACTGGGAACTTACAGAACAGATAGAGAAGATGAATGATGCGCTGGAAGAGACAATGATGAACGGTGACATCTTTGAACTGTATGAATCTCAGATGCAGGGTATGTCAGATCAGATAAAACTCATCGAGGAGCAGATAGCCTTGGAGAAACAGAAGAAAGACCCGGACAGTGATGCTATTGTGGAGTATGAGAATCAGATCAAGGACCTGGAGCAACAGCAGGAGGATATGAGACGGGAAATGCTGGAGACGCTGGCCGGGACAGATGTTGAGAGTGCGATTGATGACTTTGCCGATGCACTTGTGGATGCATATTGTCAGGGCGAGGATGCGGCAAAGGCACTTGGAGAAGTTACTAAGAACACCCTGAAAAATGCCGTCCTGGAAGCCCTCAAAAAGCAATTCCTTGCAAAGGCCATTAATGATGCTGTCCTTTACTTGGGAGAGGCAATGGAGGATTCTGTCCTTTCTGAGGAGGAGAGGAGGATATTTGAGCAGATGGTCCAGGACGGTGCGGACAAATTCAATGCGGCACTGGAGGGACTGGGAGACTGGATTAAGGATGAAACGGAAAGTACGGATCCGCTTACGGGTGCCGTTCAGTCCATGAGCGAGGAAACAGGCGGTGTTATAGCTGGAAGACTTGACGCTTTCATCATTAACCAGAGCGATCAGCTTGTCGTTATGAGGCAGGCTCTTCTATATCAGGCTGAAATAGCGGCAAACACCAGGCTGAGTGCTACCGAACTTACAGAAATCAAGGAAACTCTTAGGAGGATTGAAACAAGGGATAATTCATTATTGTCGCAAGGAATATCGTAATATTATGGAACTGATACAGCAACTTAAAAAGGACGGTGCCGGGATAGGTGCTTGCAGGGAGGGGCTTATGAAGCTCCGTCCTGATATGGATGTGCGTGGTCTTGTCAATCTTTACTTTGATGAACACCGATTCTGCATCAGAAATGATTTCCCATCCCTGACATTTCTGAGAAATAATTTCAAAGGAAAAAGCGAACCGTATGGCGTTTACATAGATTCTGTGGCAAGAAAGGTCAACTGCCGGGATATATCGCTTAACGGGACCTCAAAAGCGATGCTTTTATATAACGGTCACATCGTGGCAAATCTCTATGTCAGGAATGAGTCTATGGCTGTGGTGACAGTGCGCGGTCATGCATTTGTGATAATAGATGTCTTTGATGATGCGCACCTTATGGTTGCAGCCTATGGGCACAAGGCAACGGTCATTGTCCGCAAGTTCGGCAGTGCGCGTGTTGAGATTATGTCTGGGAATGACATGATAGTCGTAAATGAAACTAATAAAAATACATATTGATATGATGGACAGCAATCTTATTCTTTATTTGCCATTTGATGATCCTGACGGCTCAACGGCCTATGATCATTCTATGAGCCGGGCTGACGGAACTTTATCTGACGGTGCCTCTTTCTCAAAGAAAGCCAAGATAGGAAAGTCACTTTCTTCAAACGGCAGCGGAATATGCCGTACAGAAAAGGTGATACCGTTCAGCAGTAATTTCACATTGTGTACGTATGTCATGCCGACAGATTCAATGCTGGGCTGGCTTCTTAATCTGGACGGAGTGGACAATTATCTTGAACAGTGGATGGCTGTCACCCCAGGAGAGTGGTGCTTCCTGGCATTTGTCAGGAATGGATCCGTGTTTGAGGTTTACAAGAATACAACCAGAATGTTCAGGCAGTCATTTTCCGGCACCCCTAAAGGGCTGTCGATAAATGATACGTATCTGAGCGGATGTTATGCCCTTGTAGATGACGTAAAGCTGTACAATGTGGCGAAAACACCGCTTGAAATCATGACGATGCAGAAGAGTACAGATGTTGAGTATTATATTGACGGCAGGAATTTCAAGGAGTTCGGTGTATATGTGACAGCTTCATCAGGGATTATCGGCAGGCTGGAAAGAAAGGAGGGTCTGGAGGTGGACTGGGACAACTATCATGGCAAGGTGGTTGATAAGAAAAGGCCGCGATATAAGGAGCGTACAATCACTCTGGAATGTATGATAGAGGCTTCCAGCAGATCTGCTTTCGTTGAGTGGGTGAATCTTTTTATGGCCCAGTTTGACAAGGAGGACAATGTGCGTCTTAAGGTTGAGTATGACGGCCCGTCTAAACCGCTTGTCTACGAGGTGTATATGCAGGACGAGGCGGATGTTGAGAAGACATGGGGTACTTACAATAATGAACTGATGGTAGGCACTTTCCAACTGAGGTTGATAGAGTGCGAGCCTGTCAAGAGGGTACTCAGACACATCGGGGGGGCTGGCAGCAAGGCTACAATTACTGTTACGAGCAGCAAACTCCTGAATGTCTACTGGGGTGACGGCACACACACCTACAATGTCAAGGGTTCTGATACTGTCGTGGAGCATGTATATGAGAACGCAGGGGAGTACGAAATCATTATCAGCGGAGTGATAGAGGATATAGAGAAATTCTCAACTAATGCTATCGTGCTATGGGAGATATTGAAGTAATCAAGCGTACTGGCGGCAGGGTTCAGCTCTTCAGTAAGGAGCCGTTCAGGACGATTAAGTCAGCGGTTCAGAATACGGCACTGATGGGAGATGACAATATCCAGCTGTCCATAGTGTCTTCCGACATCTTGTCCTTTGAAAAAGGGGATAAGATTATTGTTGGAGGTGAAGAGTACACTGTCCGTACACGTCCGTCCCGTGAGATGCAGTCCGATTCGTACTACATCTACGATGTGACTTTTTACGGTGTGATGTACGAGCTGATGAAGACGCAGTACAGGAATACTGATGCGGACGGCAAGTCAACCTCAATGACTTTTGATCTCACTTATTCCATCAAGGATTTCGTAAAGGTCCTGATCTATAACTTGAACAGAGACTACCCTGGGTTATGGGCATTTGATGATGAGAACTGCCCGGACACAGAGCCGCGTACAATATCATTTTCCAAACAGAACTGCTTGCAGGTGCTTCAGTCCCTTTGCAGCGAGAGCAATTTCAACCTGGAGTTCAGAATCACACAGGCGGATGGTGTCAGGACCATCCATATAGGTAAGTTCGGGTCGCAGGTAGTACCGCCTGGCGGCAACGAGTATTTTGAGTGGGGTAAGGGTAATGGCCTATTTACTCTGAAAGAAGAGAAAGTTGACGATAAGGCTATTATTACACGCCTGTGGGGGGAGGGCGGCACTACCAACATAAGAAGCGATTACCGCAATTATTCTGAGCGTCTGCAATTGCCGTATCCAAAGAGGCTGAATAACCGCGAGCATATACTGTATGACGGTACTGTCATTCCGGCAAAAAGCGAGATGATAGGCATTGATGATGACAGTAAGAGATACATTGAGGATGCCGCTTTGAAGCAGGAGATAGGAAGCGAGGAGGATGGTGCTCAGTACGATGACATTTATCCAAAGAGAACTGGCGTTGTCACGGGTCTTGTGGATAATGACATATACTCATTCATTGATGATACCATGAATTTTGATTTGAATGAGAAAGATGACAACGGTACTAAGTATCTCATTGACGGTGTTTCGGCAAAAATAACTTTTGTAACAGGCCTTTTGTCCGGCCAGCAGTTTGAACTGAACTCTAAGGGGGGATACGATCATTCCTCAAAGAAATTCACCATATTGCCCTATACTGACAACAGAGGACTCTCTTTCCCGACAAAAGACAGTGAGGCGTTCAGAATAGCGGTGGGTGACACGTATAAGATTACCGACATCAATCTTCCAAAATCCTACGAGGATGACGCGGAGGAAGACTTATGGTATGCCGGATATGATGAGTTCAGGCCGCGCACCCAGGCAAGGGTAAAATATTCCCTTACTTTTGACCGTTCGTATTTCGTGAACAATATGCCGGAGGACAGCGAGACATCATTGTTCAAGGTCGGGGATTACGTGCCAGTCAAGGATGACCGTTTCGGTATTGAGAAGAGTATAAGGATTCAGAAAGTCACAAGGGATCTGATGGTGGATCATGACTACAAGCTGACATTATCGGATACAACTACAATCTCTATTCAGCAGCAAACGGTCATTGATGTCATAGAGCATAATAAGGTTATAGAGATAAACCGCCTTAAGGATTTGTCAAAGGCAAGACGTGGCTGGCGGACTACCGAGGACTTGCGCTCAATGGTATATGACACTGACGGATTTTTTGACACGGACAACATCCGCCCCAATTCCATTGATACAAACATGCTGACTGTCGGCTCAAAAAGTCAGCAGTTTGTCCTCAGTGGCGTGGTGATGCAGGCCAATGTCAACGGGTTGCCGAACAGGTTTGATGCATCGGCAGGAGTGCTGGCCCATCTCACTATTGAAGAGGACTCCGTAAGGATGTGGACCCTTGCGGAGACGAGCGTGGAGCTTCTTGACGCTGGCGGCTATTATGTGTTCGCCAAATGCAGTAAGACCGGGAACAGCGGAGTGTATCTGGTGACGCAGACGCAGTACAAGGTTGAGCCTGTTGATGATCCGAACAACTACTATTTCCAGATAGGTATCATTAGTTCTCTTTATCCTGATGATAATTTCCGTGACTTTGTAACCACTTACGGATTTACCCGTATCAATGGAAAGACCATTACGACAGGTGCGATTATTACGAGTGACGGTGAATGCTACCTGGACCTGGACGGCAACAAGTTCAGGATAGGTGATTCCAGCAGTTCGATAGACTGGAATGTTACTAAAAAGGGACAGCTCACATTACATAATGTGCGTCTCCTCAGTGATTCGGGAGACACTTCCTTTATCGGGGTGTACAGGGGAATGTACAATAATGACTATACTTATTACCCGGGCGATGAGGTTAGTTATGATAATGGGGCTGAGACTTGTACCTATCGTTATGTCTATCCTACTCCGGGGAAAGGTGTTGTTCCTACGAATACAACCTACTGGAGGGTTGTGGCAAAGGGACAGCAGGGAGAGAAAGGAGATGACGGTTTACCAGGTGAAGACGGATTGCCAGGAAAGAGTTACTACACTTGGATAAGATATGCCGATGATGTGAACGGAAACGGTATCTCTGACAACCCTACGGGAAAGGGCTTCATCGGCTTTGCGTACAATAAGGAAACAGCGACCGAAAGCAACGATCCAAAGGATTACAAGTGGTCTGACATTATGGGCAAAGAGGGTGTGCCCGGAGAGCCGGGGGAGGATGGCAAAACACTATACACCTGGATTGCGTATTCAGACAATGCCAACGGTGATCCGCTGTACCAGCAGCCGAAAGATTCAACGAAGTACATAGGTATCGCTACCAACAAGGAAACGGCCACGGAAAGTAACAACTCCAAAGATTATGTTTGGAGCAAATTCAAGGGTGATGATGGCTTGCCGGGCGTTCCGGGTGCAGATGGCAAGACAAGCTATTTTCATATCAAATACTCTTCCGTGCAGAATCCAACCAGTGCCCAAATGACGGAAACACCGTCTGACTACATAGGCACTTATGTGGACTATACACAAGAGGATAGCACCGACCCTAAAAAATACACGTGGGCAAGGTTTAAGGGATTCAACGGTACTGACGGACTGCCGGGTGTGAATGGTGCGGACGGAAAGACATCTTATCTGCATGTCAAGTACAGTGACAATGGAGGGCTGTCATTTACGGCAAATAACGGAGAGGATCCCGGAGCATATATGGGTGTATATGTGGATTTTGTTGAGAAAGACAGCGATGATCCGTCAGATTACACCTGGAGCAAGATTCAGGGAGAGAGCGGTGCGTCTGGCGGAGACGCGACAACGCAGGAGTATTATGAATACAGATATGCAAAGAACAGCTCTACAGTAACGCCACCTGATTTGGATGTAGATGCCGTTGACCCATCCGGGTGGTCAACCGTAATGCCTCCTGTCGGTCAGTTCGAATACCTGTGGTGTACAATGGCAAAGAAGTCAGGATTGTCGGAAAAAGTGGTTTTTGACATTCCTGTAAACAACGGAGAGACATCTGTCCTGGCTGATAAGTCCGGCAATGGATACGATGCGGCTCTTTCTCTTGGGGCCTCAGTTATAAAGGACGGCAGTAGGTATGCCGTGAATGCGAGCGGCAACGGAGAGTGCCGTATTCCTTACGATCTTCCTTTCGGCAGAAGCTTTACGCTAAGCTTTTGGATGAAAACAGAGCTGGAGAGCGTGAAGTGGATATTGAACGGATATAACGGCAGGGATTACGTGGAGAAAGAGCTGGTTGTGGCAAAGAACACCTGGTTCCACGTTGCGTTGAGATTCAACGACAGGACAGTTGCTATTTTCATTAACGGAGAACAGAATCAGATAGGAACAATCAACGAGGAGCCAGTAGGATTTGCCTTTTATGATGACAACATGTTTGGTTCTGCAGTCTATTATGATGATGTGAAGCTGTATAACGGAGCTCTCTCTGCAACGGACATCGGCAAGGCAATGAACGGTGAGGAGGACAAGCTTGTGCAGAATTGGTCAACTCCCTTTAGAATCAATCCCTATGACGGAAAGGACGGCAAAGATGGCACAAGTATCAGCAATGTGGACGTTGAGTATGCGAAAAGTACGTCAAATACAACGGCTCCGACATCGGGATGGCAGACAACCGCTCCGGCATGGGAACAGGGAAAGTATATCTGGTCAAGGACAAAGACTGTTCTGTCAAACGGTACTACAACTTATTCAAAAGCTGTCTGTGTAACAGGAGGCACGGGTAACGATGGAGTGGGTGTCTCTTCTATTGTAGAGCAGTACTATCAGTCAAGCAGTGCGACAGCTCTTGCTGATGGATCGTGGAGTACAACCAGGCCGACATGGAAAAACGACTGGTATATATGGACCAGATCTGTCATAACATACACGAACGGCACATCACATACAACATCCCCGATTTGTGTTTCAGGAGAAAAAGGAGATAAGGGTGATGATGGGGCTCCTGGAGATAAAGGAGATCCCGGAGAAAGTCCCGTTTCTGTTTACCGTGGAATCTACAAAAGCGGTTCTATATATTACGGCAATAAACATCGCCTGGATATTGTCAAGTTCCAGAATAACGGACAATATTATGTTGCCCGTATTGATGCCGGAACATTCTCTAACATTACTCCTACCAATACGAGCAAATGGAATCCATTTGGGGCTCAGTTTGAGAGTATTGCTACAAATCTGCTGCTGGCTGAGGGTGCCAATATCGGAGACTGGTTTATCCAGGGTGGAAAGATTGTTTCTACTTTATCAACTGGAAATAAGATAGAGCTGGATGCAAAAAATAAAGTGATAAAGATAATATCATCCTTATCAGGAGGGGATTATTCAGCTGAATCAGGATTAGGCGCAAATATCACGCTTGATGCCGAGGCAGGAGCTGTGGAAGCTCGTTCAAAAAGTGGCGGACAAGTAAGTTATATCTCTCCAACAGGCGTGTTCGCAAATAGGGCCGGTACAAGATGTGATGCTCCGTCAACTGGACGCGACAGGAGAGCCGCCATTGTGGGGCGTGGTTACGGAGATGTCGATGCAGGGACTACGCTTGACAACAAGTTGGTTGCAGGAGTTTTCGGATTTGCATCAAATACAGGAACGGCCCCGGCTTACGGAGGATACTTTGAGATGCTTAAGGCTCAGGGGCTTGTGCTCGGAATAAAATATGTATCTGCTGCAACCTATCTGTCAAAAACAGACACGCTTGTAATAGGCTTGTCAAGCAGCACGGTAAATTGTTATCTTCCCACAGACCCCGAGGAGGGTCAGACTGTCATATTCAAACAGCTTTGGACAGGTACATTAAGGGTCCGTCCACGGAGTGGGCAAGTTATATATGATGATGATTCTGAAAATAAATACTATGACGCAGTCGATGGTCAGTCTGTCATCGCGTATTTTACAAGACTTGTGGTCAATGGTGAAAGCAAGCAGCTTTGGGCTGTAGCGAGATTTAAATTTTAAGGTTATGGAAGAGTTTGAATACGGTTATATAGATAATAACGGTTACTTGCGTTCCAGATTTTTCGCTCCAATATCCGAAATGGTAAAAAATGAAGACGGGACGGCAAGCATGGTAGAAGTGTCTGTAGAAGAGCAGCTGGCTCGGCTTTCCGGGACATGGAAGCCAGTAGATCATTTGGACGAGGCAAGGATGGAATCAGAAGATCCAGATTTTGTGATTGTGCTGGTCCCCTATGACGCAGGGGACCATATTGCCTACAATTATCTGTCAAAGTTTGACAGAAAGGGTGTCATGAAGAGGATTCAGGTTCTGAAAGACAAGCTGTCTTCCACGGACTACAAGATCATGAAATGCTACGAGGCCACTATGCTAAAAGATGCCTTACCCTACGATGTGTCGGAGCTGCACATCCAGAGACAGGCATGGAGGGATGATATAAACGAGCTGGAGGGCAAGCTGGCAGCGCACACTGATTTATGATTTTGTTTAAAAGTGTGTCTGATGAACACACTTTTGGCTATATTTGCAGTACTTATGTTAACCTGGTGAATTATGAATGAAATGTACAGCTTGAGAATCCTGTCCAAAGGACAGGTTACGGATCTCTCAAAGGGATTCAGCCTCGGAGGAAAACCGTTCTCGGTATTTCTGAGACCAAAAAAGGTGACAATGGAATTGAACACACTGATTAAGTGCAAGCTTATCTGTGATGATGCGGCTGGCAATTTCCCTGTCCCTCTTGGAGACTGGACCCCAGGCGCGGTTACTGAGATCTCCCCCGGTGCCGTTGACCTTGAAGAATATGATCTTTTCTGGGGAGCAGGAGAAAAAATTTAAATTTTAAAATCATGTCAATATTACTTGCAAGCGGCAACACGAAGCCGCAATATCCATACGATCAGTGGTATGGTATTCAGGGAGACTTCTCCAGTAATGACTACAAGCTTACGAGAGTAGGAAACTTGGATCTTCACAGGGCGTGTCCTATCCAGACAAGACTGAGGAGGTTCGTTGAGAATCCCGATGGGTCGGTGAAGTACTATCTGCACCAAAATGACAGCAGAAAAAAGGAAAGCGGAGCGGATGCCGTGATAGACAGCACTGATGGCAATGTCATGCTGGAAATCCCTGAATATTTCATGAAGCTGGAAATTGAGGGCACAAAGTGGCTGATGGCTTTTTCAGAATATCCTCTGCCAGGCTTCCAAAGGATGATCCGTAAGACAATATCGCCCTGGTTCGCAACAATAGACATGGAAAATCAAAAAGCTGTGTCTGGCTGCTGGCTGCTTTGGGATGGCAATGAGATCAAGCGTGATTCAAACGGCATTGTTCAGCTGGCCGCGAATGCCGCAAATTTCAGGGGAGGAACAGGCTCCAGCGATGCTTCTAAAGACGGCACATACAACTCTCAGTTGGGTATGCCCAGGACATCCATTGCGAAATCTACCGTTCGCGGCTACTGTGTTGACGGAACGCATATAGGGGCTTTCAGCGCATACAATCAAATAGCATGGTTGCAGAGGCTGGAGTATGCTTCTCTGAATTGCCAGGCGGAATATGTCGCAACATTGACGGAAGACGGCTACCACCAGGGAGGACTTGGAACAGGGCAGGCAGTTGACAGTACGGAGTGGAATACATGGGGCGGATACAGGCCGTTTATTCCCTGTGGTGTGACTGCCACATTGGGCAACAATACGGGTCGGGTTGCCTATACTGTCAAAGGTTGGACTGGCGGAGACAAGGTTGTTTATGTCATATCCTACCGTGGTTTGGAAGTTCCGTTCCAATACCTGTGGCTGCTGACCGATGATGTGCTGATATGGCATAAGGCAGACAAGTCAATAGCTTATGTTTGCTCGGATCCGACAAAGTTCACCTCACATTCCAACAATGCGACAAATGTACCTGACGGGTATATGTCCATTTCTGAATTACCCCGTACAAGCGGTTATATTCTCCAGGAATCCCTTTCAAGTAAAGGATATTCTTTCCCGGAAAAAATCGGAGGCTCTTCTGTCGCTGGTTATTGTGATTACTTCTATACATCAGTGACGGCAGACACAGCGGAGGATTTAGGCTGGTTTATGGCCCTCCTGGGTGGTAGTTCGGCCTATGGGACGTCTGCCGGGTTCGGTTATCTGTACTCGCATTATCGGTCCTCGCATACGGGTGCGGCTTCTGGGTTCCGCTTGTGCCGTTTTTAACGGACTGCAAAATCGGGACACGGGGGCATTTTAAAAAAAGTGAAATTGTCAATAAAATAAATGGTTATGGTGGTAGAGGGGCCCTCCTGGGTGGTAGTTCGAACAATGGGACGAATGCCGGGTTCGGTTATCTGAACTCGAATAATCGGTCCTCGAATACGAGTGCGAATTATGGGTTCCGCTTATACCGTGGTTTTAATAAAATGATATACTATTTCACCATGACCTTACCTCACAGGAGCTGTCGGCAATGCGGACAGCTGGTAAAATAATATGAGTTAAAATGGTGTTAGTAAGAAATTGAACGCTCCAGTTTAGACCAACGGCACATGTAAAAATGGGATTAATAAAAACAGAAGAGTACGGCTATTGTTACGGCAGCGAGACAATACTGCCAGGGTACAGGGATATGGAGGATACAGGCTTCTATATCGCTGATACTGGCGTTTTGTATGTGAGCCAGAGCAAGAAGCTTAAAAACATATATCCCCTTGTTTACGATTGTGACAACCTTGTAAAGGCTCAGTACAACGCTCAGAAAGGCAAAGGTGACAGGGCTGAGATAAATGATTTCAATGACAACATCAATGAACGTCTTGCGGATCTTTATGTCAGTCTTCATGACATGACTTATGTTCCTGGGAAATATAAAATCAAGGACATAATAGATAAAAAGAAGCGCACAATTATGATTGCGCCTTTTTACCCGGACCGAATAGTTCATCATAGCGTCATAAATGTCCTGGGACCGCGATGGATACATGTGTTTGTCTCACACACCTACGCCTGTATAAAAGGGCGTGGAATACACAAGTGCATGGAGGACATTCACCATGCGTTGATTACTGACAGAAAAGGCACTGAGTTCTGCTTCAAGATGGACATTACGAAGTACTTTGACAATGTTGACCATGCTGCGCTAAAAGTGATCATAAGAAGAGTAATCGCTGATCAGCAGATGCTATGGCTGGTGGGTGCAATAATTGACAGTAACGGCAAGGACAAGGGCCTGCCGATAGGCAATTTCACAAGTCAGTACCTGGCGAATCTGTATCTTGCATATTTCGATCACTGGGTGCTTGAAGAGCTCAATAGGACGGTTCGCGATAAATTCGGTGTCAGGATATATTATTATAGGTATATGGATGATATTGTAGTGCTTTGCGCCAGCAAGGAGGCTCTGCATTACGTATTGGACATGATGGGCCTGTATCTGGCATCTGAATTAAAGTTGGAAATCAAGTCCAATTGGCAGATATTCCCTGTTGATGACAGAGGCATTGACTATGTGGGATTTAGGCAGAATCATTATGGAATATTGTTGAGAAAGAGCATATTGACGCGCTTCTATTCTAAATTCAGAAAGATAAGTAAGAAATATCATGTAAAGGATATTGATGACATCAAGCATCTCTTCCCGTCTGAATATGGCTGGATACTCAGATGTAGTGAGGAGCATAGTAATTTCATATTTAACAACTGTTTACAACATGGAAAAGAATGTATTGAGTACAGGGCTGCTGGCTGATGAGAGGCCGGAAGTCATCTATGACCTTAAAAATGGTCAGGGTTCGTTTATGTATAATCACAATATCAAGGAGGTATCTGTGATTAAGGATAAGATGGGCGGTATTACAGTCACAACAGATGGTGACGATAGGGCTAACGCAAAGATGTTCCAGTATGACTGTGTTAGGGTGGAGTATCCACGCACTGCCGATAACATCTTCAATTCGCTTCTGACTGCAAAGTATCCGGCTAATACAGAGAGCAAGCTGGTTAATGAATACCAGTCCGCTGTCCTTGGATTGCTTGGAGAGGAATACAAGAAGCCGTATGAGGATTTCTTAAAGGACCGCATTGCCATAAGGACAATGGTGGACGCTGATGCTGAAACATATAATATCCCGGAAGATCTATGAGCCAGGTAGTGGATTTTGAGGATGATTATTCCGAAGTTGCCGGGGATGCTGATCTTTTTGATTGCGAATACTCCAGTGTGGATGCCCTTATCAACGAGGTAATCGTGTACACTGGAGTTAGGCCGGAGGTTCAGACAGAGAACGGTGTCAGGACCCTTATTGCTTTCGGAGAGGGAGCTGGGAAGTCAGCATTCTTTACAGACAGCAAGAGGTTAAAGGATGTCGTATGTAACCCGGATAGGAAGTTTCCTTTCCGGGCAGTCATCAAGGTTGTCAGATTCGGCAGTAATACAGGCTTTAAGTTCTTTTCCCCGAACTCTCCTATCACTCAGGAGGATAAGGAGAATTTTGATTTTTATAAGCGAAACAAGTACAGAAGAAAAAGATAATGAATGAGTTGGAAAAAATATTACTTGCTATTGCCTCCGTAGTGACAGCATTGGGAGGTCTGGAATTTCTAAAATACTTTCTTAACAGAAAGAATGTGAAACGTGTGTCTGCTGCTGATGCTTTCCACGCTGAGTATAAATCCATAATAGAGGATTATCATAGGGTGAGGGATGAGGTGGCGACAGCGAAAAGGGAGATAGAAGATCTTAATAAGAAAGTGGATGAACTCTATAGACAAGTACATACACTGGAAAATGAAAGGCTGGATCTTATCAAGCGCAATGCCGAGCTGGAACTTGAACTTAAGGAGGCACGACATAATGAATGTGTCAGACCAGATGACGAGTGTTTCAAAGGCAGATTGCCTAAGCGTACTTATTGTAGGCTCAAAAAACTTGCTGCTGGTGATTATGATGCGTTCTATGGGGATGGTAGTGAAACAGAAAATAAAGAAGAGAATGAGGATAGTTGAATATCTGAAAAGTCTGGTAAGGGCGAACACTCTTGATAGCAGCAAGTCATTTGCGCTGGTGCTGTCGATACTTGTAGGAGCTTTTATCGGGCTGTGTGTCGGATTCTGTCTTATATGGGATGTCTGTGTGAATGGATATTTGAAGACAGACCTGGATGCGTTGGGGCTCTTCATGCTTTGCATAGGAGGCTTCATGGCAGGAGGCGGAATTAATAAGGCTGTTAGTGAAAGGCATAAAACAAAATTTAACAAAAAAGAGGAGGTAAAAGAATGAAAAAAATTTTGGAATGGTTAGGACAGGATGGGCTGCTTCACATAGTGGTTTGCTCTATCCTGGTAGGTGCTCTCAATATAGTCATGCCGCTGTGGCTGGCTGTTGTGATTACTGCTGTTGTGGGTGTTGCAAAGGAATTTGTTTATGACAAGTGGCTCAAAAAAGGAACTTTTGAGATAAAGGACCTTGTGTGCGACTTGATAGGAATACTGATAGGATGTCTCTAAAAGGAGGTGATTATGTTGATGCATGTTATACTTGACAATGGGCACGGTATTGAGACGAAAGGAAAGAGGTCTCCAGTGTTGCCGGACGGTTCACAGCTGCTGGAATGGAAATATACAAGGGAGATAGCAAGGCAAGTCATGAAGCCGTTGCGCAGTGCAGGAGTTGATTGCTTTCTTTTGGTGCCCGGAGAGCTTGACGTTTCCTTGAAGAAGAGGGCGCAGATGGTAAATGAGCTTGCTACAAAATTCGGAAGTGAGCGCACAATACTGGTCTCTATTCACTGCAACGCAGCTGGAGATGGCTCAAAGTGGATGACGGCCCGAGGGTGGGAAGCCTGGACATCTATAGGGGAAACAAAAGCTGATAAGCTTGCAGATTGCTTTTGTGATGAGGCTATGAGAATGGGTTTTAAAGTAAGAAAGGACATGAGTGACGGAGATCCTGACAAGGAGGACGGACTGTATATCCTTAAGCATACTCTTTGTCCGGCAGTGCTTACCGAGAACTTCTTCATGGACAACATGGAGGATTGTAAGTTTATGCTTTCTGAAAAAGGCAGGGAGGCCATTGCGGCACTTCATGTGAGGTCAATAACGAAATACATTGAGGATTATGCGTAAGTATGTTGTCATAGTTTTTGCCGTCCTCTTTGGAGTTATAGCATTTCTGATGTATTCCGTCCGCTCGCTTCATCAGGAGCGTGAAAGGTTGGAAAACAACCAGACAGCATTGCTGGAGGATGTGGAGTATTACAAGACTGAATCAGGGAACTATGCCGCTTCCGTACAAGCTCTTGAACTTACTAAAAAGGAGCTTTCGCAGCATTGTCAGGAGCTGACTGAGACGATAGAAGACCTCAATCTTAAGATTAAGAGAATAGAGGCAGTATCGGCAACGGCTACGGAAACAAACATTCCGATAGAGACAGAGGTTACAGATTCCATAGTTTACCGGGTGAATACTGATAGACTTGTGCCCGTACCAGTGATAAGGGATACCCTGATGGCGATTCGTTATAAAGATCCTTGGGTGGAGCTCAACGGCATTGTTAATCGCGGTGTGTTTAAAGGCAACATACATACGGTGGACACATTGTATCAGGTTGTCCATAGGGTCCCGTATCAGTGGTGGTTTTTCAAATGGGGGACAAAGGCCATAAGACAGGAGATAAAGAGTTCAAATCCATATACTACTATTGTTTACGCTGAATATATTGAATTGGCCAGGCGTTGCAAGAAAAAAAGCAGGCTGTGAAGTTTGCCTATTGTTTTTTCATTTCTAAAAGTTTGTTATCTTTGCAGCGTCGATCCGAAAATCGATGTTGCTTAATCCTCTGCCGCTTTCGGGTGGCAGGGGATTTTGAATTTTATGCAGATGTTCCACTATTGTTCCACGAAATATCAAATAATCGCTGTAAATCACTGATAGTTAATAATAGATTTTTAGTTTCCTAAACTTTAGATACAGGTTCGAGTCCTGTTGGGGCTACTTTCCCAGAGCTGCCGGTAACTGCCGGCGGCTCTTTTTATTTGCGCGGGTGATGGTCGAGAATGGCCCGCTGCCACTTGCGGGAGTCGATGTGGGTGTAGATCTCGGTGGTGAGGATGCTCTCGTGACCGAGCATCTGCTGCACGGCGCGGAGGTCGGCCCCGTTCTCTACAAGATGGGTGGCGAAGGAGTGGCGGAAGGTGTGCGGGGATATCTCTTTGGTAATGCCTGCAGCCTCGCATTGACGCTTGATTATCAGGAATACCATCTGCCGTGACAGTTTTCCGCCGCGCCGGTTGAGGAAGAGGATGTCCTCGTCCTTTTTGGATGCGAATGCTCTGCGGGTCTGGGAAAGATACAGCTGCACGGCTTGTGCGGCCGGCTCTCCGATGGGAACGAGTCTCTGTTTGTCCCCCTTGCCTATGACCCGGATGAAAGAATCTTCGAGGAACAGATCGGATATACGCAGCGACACCACTTCGCTGACCCTCAGCCCGCAGGAGTAGAGGACTTCGAGGATGGCCCTGTTGCGGTGTCCTTCCGGGGTGGAGAGGTCCACCGATTCGAGGATGCGCTTCACCTCTTCTACCGACAGTACGGTGGGGATGTGCCGGGATATTTTCGGGGAGTCAATGGTCTCGGCGGGGTTGCGTCCGTCCTGAGCGGACAGCCGTCCCTCTATTTCGAGAAATCCGTAGAAACTTTTCAGGGAACTGACCATCCGGGACTGGCTCCGCTTGGATATGCCGTGCTCTACCTCGGAGGAGAGAAAGGCGGAGAGGTCATCTCCGCTGAGGGTCTCGGGTCCGCGTTCCGGGAACATCTCCCGGAGCTTGGCGATGTCGCTGAGGTAGGAGTCCACCGTGTTGGGGGAGAGGGACCGCTCTATCCGCAGCCAGGAGCGGTAGTCGGAGAGTATGCCGGGCCAGTCGGTCATTGTCTTGGCTTTTGGGACAATGCCGGATAGGACGCGCACCACTCAGTGAGGGGACATTCCCCGCATTTGGGATTCCGGGCGGTGCAGGTGTACCGGCCGG
>ULJB01012812.1_pt1 | contig 29797 bp, 23 predicted proteins | sample 1950771 | NCBI WGS metagenome assembly ULJB01 (sample SAMEA4835461, study PRJEB28245) | human gut metagenome | biome: gut microbiome; material: fecal sample | place: Denmark | collected 2008
CGGCATAGTTGCTGCTATGACTATGCCAAGCCTTATCACAAACTACAAAAAACAGGAAGCAAGTGCAAGGTTGAAAAAATTTAACTCTATGATGGGGCAGGCTTTGATTCTTTCTGTTGAGGAAAATGGTGATGTGAATGAATGGGATTTATCACTGCCTCCGAAAGAATTTGCTACGAAATACTGGGCTCCATATCTTAAGGCTTTGTCTATTGATGAAAATAATAGTCAGGCTATAATGTATTTTCCTGATGGAACAAAATTAACTATATACAGAGGAAGATGTATGGACTGTATCTTTGATGTTAACGGAGATAAAAAACCTAATGTCGAGGGCAGGGACAGATTCAGATTTTTAGCCTGCGACAAATCAATAACAGAATGGTGTCCAAATAAAGGATGGTGCACATACTATTATGGAAATCAGCCGCATTCAAGAGATAAAATACTTGAAGCATGCAAAAATAATGGGGCTTATTGCTCTGCATTGCTGGAAATAGACAATTGGGAATTCAGAAAAGATTATCCGCACAGGTTATAATTCTCAAATAGTAAAGAATTCCAAAAAGTCTGCATTCATAAGACCTTGAGATTCTTCTTTATCTAAATAAAGCCATACGAGCGGATCATCAATATCTAAAGTTTCGTAATCTTCGTCGTCGATTGTTACAGGTTCGACAGTTTTGCCGACAGCGTTTTCGGTTTGTGATAAATCTTCAATTTTATCCATAACTAAAACCTCATTATTGTCTCTGATTTATAAATAATGATTTTTCAGTTAAAGTCAAATAAGATTTTTATAATTCTCGTTATAAAAATCACCGAAGGTGTCATTTAAAATTGCTTCACGACATTTTTGAGAAAAGTCTACGAGAAATTTAATGTTGTGAATGGACAAAAGTGTCGATGCTGTTGTTTCTCCGCATCTCCACAGATGTCTGATGTACGCTCTCGAATGATTTTTGCATGCATAGCAGTTACAACCTTCAACAAGCGGACGCTCATCATCATAATACTGTTTTGTTTTAATATTTGATTTGCCGTTTGGGGTAAAGAAAGAGCCGTGTCTTGCATTGCGTGTCGGCAATACACAATCAAACATATCAATCCCGCGTTTTATTCCGTCAAGCAAATCTTCAGGAGTCCCAACTCCCATTAAGTATCGCGGTTTATATTTAGGAAGCAGAGGTGCCGTAAATTCAACAAAATGATTCATAATATCTTTTGTTTCTCCGACACTCAATCCTCCGATTGCGTATCCGACAGCATCATAAGATGAGATTACATTTGCGCTTTCACGCCTCAAATCATCATAAAAAGCGCCCTGAACAATCGGGAAAAGCGCCTGACGCGGGTTTGTTTTTGCTTTAAAACATCTTTCAAGCCAGCGGTGAGTCCTCTCCATAGCTTTTTTAGCCGTATCGTAATCACAAGGAAACGGCGCGCACTGATCAAATGCCATAATAATATCTGCACCGATATCCTGCTGTATTTCCATTGAAACCTCAGGATTTATAAAATGCTTTTTGCCGTCTTTAGGATCACGAAACTCTACGCCGTCTTCAGTTATTTTGTTCAAATGACTCAGTGAAAATACCTGGAAACCTCCGGAATCTGTTAAAACAGGTTTATGCCAGTTCATCCAGCCGTGAATTCCGCCAAACTGCTTTATCAGCTTTGTACCTGCCCTCAAATACAAGTGATAAGAATTTGAAAGCATAATTTGCGCGCCTGTATCTGCTATTTGGTCAGATGTAAGGGTTTTGACGGCAGAATTAGTTCCGACAGGCATAAAAATCGGAGTTTTAATCATTCCGTGCGGGGTTGTTAAAATCCCTGCTCTTGCACCTGTCTGCTTACATTCATGAACTAATTCATATTTAAAATAATCGTTTCCCATTTTTATCTTACTCGTTCGCGTTTAACGGGTCTGCGGCTGTTACCTTAACGGCTCTTTGCCACAGCAGTAACAAGTCCCGTCCTCAGCTTACTCGCGCTCATCAATATCCTCTGTAACAAGCTCCATCATATTTTTGTAATTTGTACAGAGCTCTTCGGGTTTGAAATAGATTGCTATTTCTCTTTCTGCGCTTTCAACACTATCAGAACCATGAATTGTGTTGTATTCTTTTAATTGTGCATAATCAGCTCTTATAGAACCAACATCAGCTTCGCAGGGGTCGGTTGCACCTAAAAGGTGGCGGATTCCCTGAACAGCCTTATAACCCTGAAACACCATAGCGATAATAGGACCACTTGTAATATATTTTACAAGGTTAGGGTAAAATGGTTTGTTGATGTGTTCTTCATAATGTTTTGCAGCTATTTCTTCTGTAACCTGAAGCATTTTCATGCCGATAAGCTTGTAGCCCTTCTTTTCAAATCGGCTTATAATCTCACCTACACAGCCTCTTTTTACTCCGTCAGGCTTGATAGCCACAAATGTTCTTTCTTCTGTATGCATAATTCCTCCATTCAAGTTTATTGTAGCATAAAAATAAGCTATTTAACAGTTTCCAATTTTTTAATACTTTTAATAAGCATAGCAGACATTATAGCACAGAGAATTACCGCGGCTGACGCAAGGCCTATCCAGAACCCTTTTAAATTCAAGTGATAGTGGAACGCAAGTGTATATCCCACGGGAATAGAAATCAGCCAGTATGCGATAAAATTTGAAAGTAATACAACTCCGGTTCTTTTCATTCCCTTGAAAATTCCGGCAAGAGATATCTGCAATCCGTCGAAAACCTGAAAAATCGCCAGAATATACAAAATAGGCACTGAAATTCTTATAAGATTTGCATCCTGGCTGAACAATCCGACAAGAAAATGCGGGAATGTTGAGAATACCAGCGCACTCAACATCATAAATCCTGTACAAATGACAATTCCAACAAAAGAATATCTTTTCAAATCTTTGAAATTTCCTGCACCGTTTGCAAAACCGACTTTGACAGCAATTGCATTAGATACTGCAAAAGGTACCATAAATGAAATCGTTGTCAATGTACAGACAAGATTTTGTGCGGCAGCATAAACACCGTCAACACGCCCCATTAGGATTGCAATACTGTTGAACGCTATAAATTCAACCATAACAGCGCATGATATCGGTATTCCTATTCTTATCAAACTCTTGTAATACTCAAAATCCTTATGATCCTTAAAATTCATCAATGTAAAACAATATATTAAAAGCGCAAATCCCATGAAATATCTTATGATAAAACTTGCGACAGCTAAGCCTACAACCCCCATTGAAGGAATAGGGCCAAATCCGAATACCATAGCAAAACATAAAGCAATATTTAAGAATACCGCTATAGCAGTGATTAAATTCGGAAATACAACAATTTCAAAAGCCTGTAAGAATTCTTTTAAAGCCGAATGCAGATATGCTCCGAATGTTGCAAATGCTGTAATAAACATATATTCTTTAATCATAGGAACAAGCTTCGGTGCGAAATGCAGATAATCTATAACCGGTATAAATGCAAGAACCGCAAGCATAATTATAAATGCAAGAAGCATTGCAAATCTTATTGTGGGATAAAAATATTTTTTAGCGCTTTTCTTTTCTCCGCGAAAATTTGACAAAAGCGGCGAAACGCTTGAAATTAACCCTACTCCAAATGTCTGAATGCAATTTGTAATTGCAGTTGCAATACTGATTGCCGCAAGAGTATCGGTTGAATGGTGCCCTGCAACCAGAACATCACCCGCACCGATCAGGATAAAACCGAGGTTACCCATAATGATGGGCAGGGCAATGTTTAAAAGTTCTTTCGCATAATACCTGAATTGTACGCTCATACAACCATGATTATATCACAAATATTATATTTAAACATTTTCAGATTAATTTATCTACCAAGGATAATCGTTTTTTATCTGCCAGCCATCGTACATTATCAGAGCACCACAGCATTGTCCCGTTTTAGAGTTATTACATGCTTCACTATTTGTGTATGCCAATTCATCTCGTGATAAACCATTACAAAAAAAGTATAATCCCGGCGCTGATATTTTGTGTGCATAATCAGTAAAAGGTTCACTGGTCATAGTAAATTCAAAGATATCTTTTCCAAACCTGTCAGGTTCTTTACTTCCGTTAATATCTACCATAATATGTATATGAGCATTATCCTGTTTTAACAATGCCACATAGGTCCCATCTGATAATGTTAGTTTACTCCAGTACGAATTAAGTGGATTTTCCTGATGTAAAGATCCTCCCAACTGAAACACTCCGTTATCATTCCAGCAGCCCGTGTTGTTTTTACAATTTTTTATAATATTGAAATTTTTTGCGAGATACAAATCAAAAAAATCAAATGCATCTAACGACCAATCCCAGCTGTCAATATCACCATAATCGGCCTGTGCCCTCTGTACAGATTGATACATCGCAGAGTATATTTTTTTCAGCTGTGTAACAGTCTTCTGCTTTTCATAACTTGATATAAGTGAAGGCATTGTTATAGCAGCAACTACACCGATAATGCCCAATGTAATCAAAACTTCTGCCAATGTAAAGGCGGATTTGTCTGTTTTAATCAACATACCGTACTCCTATTCTATTGTTTAAAATTTTATATTGCATAACCATGATTATACAATAATTTAAGGTATATTTCAACTATGGGATAGTTTAAAATTTTTAAAATTATTATTTAAAATTCCTTTATGGGCAAAAAAATTTATAAATACGACAAAGTCCTGTGCAGACATTTTGGCAAAAAAATTTATGATCTTCGTACAGATTGCAGCTTTACACAAGAAGAGCTGGCATTCAGAGCGAACATATCCCCGAGCTACATGAGTGCCATTGAAAGAGGTATAACAGACACTACAATATCAACGGCAAAAAGAATTGCCAAAGCCCTGAATGTTGATATTATCAAACTTTTTGAAAATTAATTTTCTAACATTGTTTGTTCCCACGGGTAGTCTTTTCTTATTTCCCAGCCGTCCATCTGAATAAGCCTTGTACAGGCATGACGGCGTCCTTTTGAACTCACCGACGGGTCATCTCTGTTTCCGTATTTGCACGATTCTAAGATTTCTTCTCTTGTCTTATTATCAAAATATGGAGAAGATGTTAAAAATCTGCCTCGGTTTATCTCAAACAGAAAACCTGTTTTACCGTTAAAATTTCCGTCTCCGTTAGCATTTGTACAATACTTATAATCGATGCAGTAAAATATAAAAAACTGGTTTTCATTGCCTATATAAGAATCAAATCCGGAACCGTCATTAAATGCAGCAGAAAAGTTTTGTCCGTTAGTTGTTTGATATGTTGTTGTTATATATTTCCCAATTGTAGAAGAAAACCATTCTTGTGTTTTTACACCATTTTTTGCAGTTTCTGCCGGAAATCTGATATCCTCCGGCATAATTCCTTCGTCCTGCTGCCATCTAAGAACAGCCTGACTCATTATAGAATAAAATCTTTCAAGTCTGACAGCGGTTTGTTTTTTCCGGTAGTTCGCAATCAAAGAAGGCATCGTCATCGCCGCAACTATTCCAATAATTCCAATTGTGATTAAGACTTCGGCTAACGTAAACGCTGCGCGTTTACTAGGTAAATAAGTTCGTTTCGGCAGCGTAGCCGCTGCACCCGCAACTTGAGCCTTGTATAAACTTTTCAAGTCATTGTGAGATTCTTCAGAGCCTGTGCAAGCCAGCTGTAGCATTTGATGAGCTCCCGAAACAAGTTCGGGATGACAATCTATCTCATGCCGAACGTTAGATTGACATCCAACAATCCCCTCTCCTGTCCTTCGGACACCCTCTCCCCAAAATGCGAGGGAAAGAATATTAAGACCTGTCATCGCGCACATTTTGCGCGATCTTTTTACGACATCCAGTACGTTAGGTGGGATAAGCATAGCGTTCCCACCGTTCCGGTTATTCTGAACAGGCTGGATTCGCTTACCTTCTAATTTTTTGGTAACGGGATTCTGAAACAAGTTCAGAATGACACTTATATCAAGATAAGCTAAATAAAATTTAAAACCTGAAAACGCCCTAATGTGGCGGGTTAAGCGGCTATACTTGCGGGGGGAGGCAATTCAAAGCTTCTCTATGCAACATTTTCATCCTCCTAAATATTCTTTCTGTTTTTATTATTTACGATTTTTTGTAGTTTGTCAAGATTATTTGAAAAGGTTCAACTGAGGAACCTCAACAGATGGAACATCCGTGGACTTTTTTCGTGTTGAAAGATTGTTGGAATAATCTTTCTGCATTCTTGTCATTAATTCCTGAGAGCGCTTAATTACGGCCTGTGGTAAACCTGCCATTTTTGCTACCTGAATTCCGTAGCTTTTGCTTGCTCCGCCCTGGACTATTTTACGTAAAAATTCAATTTCTCCGTTTTCTTCTGTTATCGTAATTCTGTAATTTTTTATCTGCGGATAAGTTTTTGTCATTACGTTCAACTCATGATAATGTGTTGCAAAAATGCACCTTGCTTTAATTTTTGTCGCAATGTATTCTGCAACTGACCATGCTATAGCAACGCCATCGTAAGTGCTTGTACCTCTGCCAATTTCATCAAGAAGTATAAAACTCCTTTCTGTTGCGGAATTTAGAATACATGCTGTTTCAATCATCTCAACCATAAAAGTTGACTGTCCGAGTGTCAAATCATCAGATGCTCCGACACGTGTAAAGATTTTATCAATAATACCGATTTTTGCGTAATCTGCAGGAACCCATGAACCTATCTGGGCTAAAATTGCAATCAGTGCATTCTGGCGCATGTAAGTTGATTTTCCGGCCATATTCGGGCCTGTCAAAATCATAAACTGTGTTGAATCAAGTGAGTTACATTTTAATTCTAAATCATTCGGAACGTATTCCCCGAGCGGAAGAATTTTTTCAAGCACAGGGTGGCGCCCGTTTTTGACAATAAAATCATCTGATTCATCAATAACCGGTTTGCAGTAATTATTCTCAACAGCGGTTTGTGCAAGTCCTGTATATACATCGCATTTTGCTATGCATTCAGCAATTTCTCTAATTTTTGAGACGAATTCTTTTGAATATTCCCTGAAATCACAGAATAATTTATATTCCAATTCTGTTGATTTGAATCTTGCAGATAGAACATCATCTTCATGTTTTTTTAATTCTTCTGTTATAAATCTTTCGCCCGTTGTCAGTGTTTGTTTTCTTACATAACCTTCTGGAATTTGATTAAGATAAGAGTTTGAAATTTCTATAAAATAGCCGAATACTTTGTTAAATCCTATTTTTAAAGATTTAATGCCTGTTCTTTCTTTTTCCTTTTCTTCAAAGTTTTTGAGCCAATTTTCTCCTCCGGTCAAAAGTTCACGGAAGTAATCAAGTTCTCCTGATACGCCTTCTTTTAAAATTCCGCCTTCTTTTATTACCTGTGGAGCGTTTTCTGCAATTGTTCTGTCAATTAATGATGCATATTCAGATATTTCATCTCTATATTGGTTAATCTCGGCGAGCGGGTTATATTCAAGCTTTTCTGTTGCATCTAAAAGGTCAGGCAGAATCATTAAAGATGTTTTTAAACTTAAAAAGTCTCTGGGGTTAGCTGAACTGTTAGACATTCTTGTTGCAAGTCTCTGAATATCATATATTTTTTCTAAAAGATTTGATATGGTGATGCGTTCGTCTGACTTTTCAACAAGTTCGGTTATGCAATTCTGGCGTTTTAGAATATCTTCAACACGTTTTAGAGGCTGGCAGACCCAGTTTTTCAAAAGTCTTGCTCCCATGTTGGTTTTAGTTTTGTCAACAGACCAGAGTAATGAACCGAATTTGTTTTTATCGCGCAGAGTTTCCGTAAGCTCAAGGTTTTTTCTCGTGCTTCCGTCCAAAATCATATATTCGGAAAGTTCATAAGGCTCAATTCTTTCAAATTTAGGAACATTGTCTTTTAAGGTTTCCCAGATATAAGCAAGCAAAGCGCCTGCTGCTCTGAACCCTGTTTTATATCTGTCATAGCCGAAAGATTCAAGACTGTTTGCCTGAAAAACTGCCTTAAGGTTGTTTTCTGCAAAATTAGTCTCAAAAACTGATGACGGAATTTTTGAACAATTATAATTTTTTGTAATTTCTTCCGGCAAATCAATCTTTTCATCAGGTACAATCTGAAACGGCATTATTTTTTGTTTAATGGAAGGTCCTACAACTTCGGCAGGTGCAATTCTTGTCAACTCTGCAATAATAAGCTCATAAGGAGCCTGTGTAACTTTAAACTCTCCTGTTGAAATATCGGCGTATGAAAATCCCCATATTCCGCTTTTTTCTTCTTTAAACAGTGCACAAATATAATTGTTGGAATTCTGCTGTAGAAAGTCGCTTTCTGTCAGAGTTCCTGATGTTACAATTCTTGTAACCCCTCTTTTTACAAGCCCTTTTGCAAACTTAGGATCTTCAAGCTGGTCGCATATTATAACTTTATAATTTTTTTGGACGAGTTTTTCAAGGTAATTATTTACAGCCTTTGCAGGAATTCCCGCAAGCGGAATTCTTCCGAATTTCCCCTGTTCTCTGCCGGTCAACGTAAGTTCAAGTTCTTTAGACATCGTAACGGCATCTTCAAAAAATGTTTCATAGAAATCCCCGAGTCTGTATAACAGAATTTTATCCGGATTCTGGTGTTTAATTTTTAAATACTCCTGCATTGCAGGTGTCAGCTCCTCGACTTTAATATCAGCTGTATTAATAAGATTGATTTCATTATTTTTCATAGTTATAATAATATTATAACATGACAAGGATTTCAACATGGGATGTTTAAAAAATATTTTACGTGCAATAATTCTTACCCTTGCAGCAGTCGGCTTTTTGGCGCTCGGCGGCAAAGATTTGATAGTTTCTCTTGTCGGTAATTATTTTAATCCGCCCAGAGATGTTGTAATGGAACGTGCACAAAAAGTCGGTGATTTTTCAAAAATTAATGATGAATTTGAAATTGAAAAAGCCGCAGGAATAATGGGCTATAATGCAGTTGTTGCAGAACATAGAGCCTCGGGGCAGAAAATGCTTGTAGTAGATTCAGGTGATAAAAAAATATTAACGGCTGATGATATAAAATCAGATAATGTTGAAGAAAAATTGCATAAAGCAATAAGTAAAATCAAATATCAGGCAATTTCTGTTGATGACTTAAAAGTTACAAAGCATGGTACGATGAATTCTTACGGCAAAGAGGTTCCTTATGTGAAATTTGAAGCACGTGTTAAAAAACTCCCGATAGGCGATATCGGCGGTATAATATCTGTTGCGAGCACTAAAGACGGTGAAGAACGGATTTTGATATCAGCGAATGAAAAAAATAAATATTCACAATTGATTTCTGATGAATTTTTCAGGAAAATAAAATAGGTTCTTAGGACGCAGCCCTTCTGATAAATATATTTAATTTAAGATATATGGCTTTATTATATAGACAGATTGGATTTTTTGTGTTATTTTATGGTTATAGAAAATTTAATCATGTCGGAGTGGTGGAATGGTAGACACGTACGTTTCAGGTGCGTATGGAGAAATCTGTGTGGGTTCAAGTCCCATCTCCGACATTTTTTTAACTGTTATATATGAAAGTTTGCTTATCAACAAGACAAATTGTTCAAAAAAATTTATTAAACGAAAGTGCATAAATGAGGCACTTGCGAAGAAGATATAATATTTATAATTTCAGGCAACAAAAAGCGGTTTTCAAAAATCCTATTTATACACCAGTAAAGGCAAATATCTTAACAGATTTTCTGACTTTGGTTGGAGTTTTGCCTATCCTAAGGCCGTAATGAATTTTGTTTTTGTATATACTCTTGAAATATATATTAACATTTGTTATAATAATAGTATGAGTGATTATGATAAACTGGTAAAAATAATTGACAAGGAAGTTATCAGCGTAAAAGAACTACAGCTTATTACAAATGACGAACTTGTAGCTCAAATGAGTGAAACAAGCCCTGATCCAAGACATAAAAATTGTTTCAGGTATGAAATTCGTCTAACTAATGGTGAAATTTATTTTGTCTTTATCAAAAAACCATGGCACATGATTCTTTTCGGAGATAAAAAAGAAGATATCAAGCAATAGTTTAGACATTACCTGTGGAACTGTTTCTGTCATCTTCTAATTGCTTTATATCAATATTATCGTTGTCATCTGTATAAGTGTTTATGACAGGGACATCTATTTCAACGTTAACATCTGCATCAACCATTTCTATATCATTTTTCGCAAACTCTTTAGTTTTTCCGTCTTCCATTTTGACAGCTACTTTACCGCTCAAAAATTGCAGATAACAAACTTTGCCCAATCCTTCAGGTGTCATAACAGAGGAACCGACAGGAGGCATTCCTTTTGCGGCATCTATATAATTTGAATATTCATAAGTCAAACAGCACAACAATCTTCCGCAGGTGCCTGAAATTTTTCCGGGTGTAATCGGCATCCCCTGATCCTTTGCAAGTTTTACGTTAATTGTTGCAAATTTTCTTAAGAAACTTGAACAGCAAAAAGGTCTTCCGCAAATTCCTGTTCCTTCCATAATTGAGGTTTCATCTCTTACGCCTATATGACGCAAATCAATTCTTACACGCGTAAATACCTGTGTTAAATCTTTTAAAAGCGCCCTGAAATCAACACGTTCAGGTGCAGTATAATAAAAAGTAATTTTTCTTCTGTCAAAAGTTATCCTGCACTGAACTAAATTCATATTTAGTTTATGCTGTTGAACTAAGTTCTGGCATTTAAAAAAAGATGTTACTTCTTCACGTTTTATATCCTCAAGAGTCTGTAAATCTCTCTGGGATAATGTCCTGATTACTGTTAAAGGTTCCGGTTTACTGATGCTTTTTTCCCATAATTCAGAAATTTTTGAATTAACGATAAATGCTTTTAGGGCTTCTTCACCTTTTTCAGTTCGGACAAGAACCATCTGCCCGTCCTCAATATGGAGTGTTTCAGGAACTTCCAGCGGGTAAAATGTGTTTTTCAAATATTTGACGGCATATTTCATTATACGTATCTTTCTTCTTCTTTAAGTTTTCTGTTCATTAATTTTTCCAGAAGTGCCTGTGGTGTGATATCTGTATAGACAGCTTCATATATAGCATTTGACACAGGAACTTCAATATCAAGTTTTTTTGCAAGTTCACAAATCGCTTTTGATGTTTTAACTCCCTCAGCAACTGAACCAAGTTCTTTTAAAATATCATCAATTTTTTTACCTTTTGCCAGCATTGAACCTACTGTGTAATTTCTTGACATAGGGCTTGAACAGGTTGCGATTAAATCCCCCATTCCAGACAGTCCGTATAGAGTTGAAGGATTTGCTCCTAAATTAATACTTACACGGACGATTTCTGCCATTCCGCGCGTCAAAAGAGTTCCGGCACAATTGTCGCCGAGTCCCATTGTATGTGCAAAGCCTGAAGCTATAGCAATTACATTTTTTAATGAACCGCCGAGTTCTACGCCTATAACATCGGAATTGGTATATAATCTGAATTTAGAAGGTACATTAAGTGCTTTTTGAACGAATTCTGCGACTTTTATGTCTTCACAGGCAACTGAGGCTGCTGTCGGAAGTCCTGCAAGTACTTCTTTGGCAAGAGTCGGCCCTGAAAGGATTGCAAGTTTTTGTTCGGGAAGAACATCTTTTATTACCTCAGACATTCTCATTAAGGAAGGAAGTTCAATACCTTTTGATGCGTTCACAAGGATTTGTTCAGGTTTAATACCTGCTTCTTTCAATTTTTCGCATACATCTCGTGTGCCTGATGTTGCTACGACAGAAAGAATAATATCTGCATCAGATATTGCCTGTTTTAAATCAGATGTAATTTCAACTTTTTTATCCAGCTGTACTTCAAGTGGTTTTGAAGTATGTTTATTAATTTTCAGGTCATCGGACAAATCCTGCTCACGTCCCCAGACTGTAATATTTTCAAAATTATTTGTTAACAACCAGGCTAACGTTAATCCCCAGCATCCTGCACCAAGTACTGTTAATTTCATTATTTTTCTCTCCTTATGCTGTCTGAACGGTGTGAATAATTTTTCTGAGTACACCGCCGTATTTTTTTAGCTCAAGCCTTGAATTTTCAATATCCAGTTTCATAATAATTGATATAATTGCCGTTTTAATCTCCCAATTACATTTTAACAGAGTTGCAAGAGCTTCGCTGTGTGTAACATTTGCGATTTGTGCAACAATTCTTATTGCTCTGTCTTTTAATTTTTCATTAACAGGCTGTAAATCAATCATAAAATTTTCATAAGTTTTTCCGATTTTTATCATAGCGCCTGTCGAAAGCATATTTAAAATCATTTTTTGAGCGGTTCCTGCTTTTAATCTTGAAGAGCCTGCAATAACTTCAGGACCGACTTCCGCGCATATTACAAGCCCTGCTTCTTCTGCAATTCGTCCTTGGGGGTTGCAAGTAATACCAATTGTTTTGCAGTTAACTTCTTCAGCTCTTTTTAAGACGCCGAGAAGGTATTTAGGATTTCCGCTTGCAGAAATGACTACTGCGACATCGTTTTCATTTAAAACTTTTGCATCTTCATAGCCTAGATCAGGGTTATCTTCTGCTCCTTCTATGGAATGTCTGATAGCTTTATCACCGCCGCAGATAAAGCCCTGTACCATATCATGGGAAACACTGAATGTCGGAGGACATTCAGAGGCATCTAAAATTCCGAGTCTTCCTGATGTTCCGGCTCCAAAATAGATTAATCTCCCGCCTTTTAAGAACTGTTTTGCAATCAAATCGACACCTTGTGCGATATGTTCTGTTTCTTCTTCAACAGCAAGTGCAACGAGTTTATCTTCCTCGTTCATTTTTTTTACGATTTCAATGGTAGGAAGAATATCAATATCTTTAGTATTCTCATTCCTGTACTCTGTAATAATATCTGACATTTTGCACCTGCTTTCTAATCGGAAAATCCGATTTCCCTTAAATAATAAACACTATATTAATTTTAATAAATTAGCCATTTCAATTGCTGATTTAGCTGCATCAGAGCCTTTGTTGCCTGCTTTGGTTCCGGCTCTTTCAATTGCCTGTTCGATATTATCTGTTGTAAGAACTCCAAAAATAACAGGAACACCTGTCTGCAGGCTTACCTGTGCAATACCTTTGGAAACTTCAGCGCTCACATAATCAAAGTGTGCCGTTGCACCTCTGATTACTGCTCCGAGTGTAATAATTGCATTATATTTGCCTGATTGAGCAAATTTTTGTGCGGTAATCGGAATTTCAAAGGCACCGGGGACTTTTACTATATCTATATTATCGTCTGATACGCCATGTCGTTTAAGTTCATCAAGCGCGCCTGACAATAGTTTAGAGCCGATAAAATCGTTAAACCTTGATAAAATTATACAAAACTTTTCATTTCCTGCTACTAACTGACCTTCATAAGTTTTCATTTTTACTCTCCATTTATAGATACAATTATTTTAGCGCATTTGTACCTATTTTACAATAAGCGGAGCAAAAATCTTATAAAAAATATATATTGAGGCGATTACAAGAAGGCCGCCGCTGATTTTTAAAAGCCAGTCCGAAAATTTGTAAAATCCTTTCCAGTTTTTAAGATGTGAAGTCAAAAATCCTGCAAGAATAAGGATTAACCCCTGTCCCAGAGAGAATAAGAAAAGCATTAATATTGCCTGTGCAATGCTTGCTGAAAGTGATGCAAACGCCATAATGCCTGCTAAGATGGGCGTAGAACAGGGAGTGCCTGCAAGAGCAAATACTCCGCCCAGAATTATCGGATAAAGATAGGTATTTGTTCCGTCATTTTTCGGCATTTCTTTTATTACAACAGGAAGTTCAAAATCAAGCACGCCTATAAGTTTTAAACCCATAACCATTATAATCCCTGCTAAAAATATCCCGAAATATCCCCCTGCAAAAGAGATAAAAACTTTTCCCGTTATGGCGCAGATAATCCCAATAATCGAAAATACTATTGCGGTACCGAATACAAAAAATAGCATTTGAACAAATGTTTTTAGCGGTTTTGCATCTGAATATCCGCCGATATAACCTATAATAATCGGAAGCATTGCTAAAGAGCACGGCGAAATTGAGGCCACAAGACCGCCTAAAAATGACAAGCCCAGTAATATAGGCAAACTTCCCTGTTGAGTAAAAAGGCTGATATAGTTTTCCATAGTTATTCAAGTCCCTGCAGGCATTTATCCATTTCTTCTTCTGATATGGCGCCTTCTATTCTTTTTACCTGCGCACCTTTTGAGTTGAGAAGAACAATTGTAGGTACAAGTGTTACATTATATTTTTTTATTTGTTCATCATTAAAAGAGTTTTTGTCCTGAACATGAATTTCTGTTAAAGTAATTTTGTCTTTGTATTTTGGCATAATATCTTCAAAAATTTTATTCATTGTCTGGCAGTCAAGGCACATTGCAGAGGTGAATTTAATAACCTGAGGCTTTCCGGTTTGAGCTATTTGTGCTGTTGTTGAACTGGATGTTGTAAGAAGCATATATGCCAATAGTGGTATAGCAAATATTAAAGCAATAATAATTACATTTTTTTTCATGAAAAGAACTCCTTTCTGTTTAATATTAGCATAAACTAAAAAGGATTTTTTCAAAACCACAATCGGGTAATTTTATCGAACTACATAAATTATGTTATTGGAATATTTCCCTCTCTTGGGAGAGGGATAAAGGGAGAGGGTTTTGTTATGCGGGAACTATGCGTCCCCGCACCCCGCACCAAATATTCTTTTTCTTTTTTGCGATGAAAAGAAAAAGAATATTGGATAAGAAAAAGAAACACGCTGACCGTTTAATTACTGCTAAACTCAACCTGAAACGAGTGAACTCGCTATGTTTCATTCTGAACTTGTCTTAGTATCTTATATCTTTACCGCTCAAACAGCACTCGTTTTGCTATCGTTTCGTTAAGCAGTAATTATTAAAGCCCCTCTCTCCAACTCTCTCCCCAAAGGGGAGAGAAATATATTTCGTGCGCTAAAGCGCACCGTAAAGACTTATTCTCTTATTTACCTATTTACCTATTCACTTCCAATAACATAATTTATGTATTAAATATCTTCCGGTATATAAAAGTCTGCTTTTGATAAAAGCTCTCGTGTGTGTTCGTAACAGCAGGATTTATAACAAATCCTCTGGTATTCCCTTACAATATTTAAAATGTCGTCGACAGACATTTTGATAATCCGTCTTTCGCCTTCTATAATTCTCGCCATTATTACCTCCAAAAATTATATCGGTAAATTTTGAAAAAACTTTTGGCAAATCAGCTTTTGAGTGTAGAAAAAGTTTTTTTAATTTGAATAATAAAACAACAGCCTCATTATTGCGAGGCTGTTGTTCTTATCAAGAATATTTATATAATTATTCTTCGTCTTCATTGCCAAGCTGGAAGTCAGGAGAACCGAACATACCTTCGATTTCTTCCAAAATAGCAGACGGTTTTCTTGCCTGATTTCTTTGAGCTACCGCACGTTTTCTTTCTTCGCGTTCTTTTTCTTCGTTCGCATTTGAAAGATGATGGAAGCCGGTGCCTGCAGGTATCAAACGACCGATGATAACGTTTTCTTTCAAACCTCTCAACATGTCTTTTTTACCTTCAACGGCTGCTTCTGTCAGGATTCTTGTTGTTTCCTGGAATGAAGCTGCTGAAATGAAGCTTTCTGTATTCAAAGAAGCTTTTGTGATACCTAACAACATGTATTCACAAGTTGCAGGTTGACCGCCTTTTTCTTCAACTTCTTTGTTTTCTTTTTCGAATGTCTGCATTTCGATTAATTCACCAGGAAGTAATGTTGTATCACCGGCATCAACAACTTTAACTTTCTTAGTCATTTGTCTTACGATGATTTCAACGTGTTTATCGGCGATTTCTACACCTTGAGAACGATATACTCTCTGTACTTCATCTACAAGATATTGTTGTGCGGCTTCCGGTCCGCAGAGTCTTATAACATCGTGCGGGTTCAAAGGTCCGCTTGTCAAAGGCTGACCTTTTTTGATTTTCTGTTTATTCTGGACAACGATGTTTGCATCAATTGCGTATTTGATTTCGGTTCTGCCATTGTCAGTTACAAGATAGAGTCTTGGTAAATCTTCATCTGTTTCAATTTCTGCAATACCGTCTTCTTCTGCCAGAATAGCACAATCTTTAGGTTTGCGGCCTTCAAGAAGTTCTTCAACCCTCGGAAGACCCTGAACGATATCACCTGTTTTTTGTCTTTCAAATACAAGTGTTGCAATGTTATCACCACGGAGTACAAGTGCGCCGGCTTCAACCTGCAGCATTGTACCGGGGCTGATTAAGTATGGACGGCCGTTTCTGATTGTTATTTCAGCTTTATTAACTGCTGTTACCATACCTGAAACTGTTGATTTTTCACCGCTGTCTGCAATTATTGAATCAAGTTTTACAAAGTCGCCTTTTTTGACGCTTGCTTTACCTTTTACAGACAATGTTGTTTCATAAGTTTCACTTGTTAAAAGAAGTCTTCTTGCATCTTCTTTTTCTGCTTTTATTGAAGCGACACCGTCATTAATTGCTAATACCTGCGTTTTAGCAACAGGTGTTTTAGGATCAATTGTTTGACCGTCTTTTACAAGAAGTTCTGTTTGTAGTGATGACATTGTTTTTGCATTGCCTTCAAATTCACGGCGAACGATTAAGTTTTCAAGAACAACAATTCTTAAATTATCTTTGTCATCAAGTTCTACCATACCTTTAAGGTGTGATAAGTAGCCCTGCATCTGTAAAACAAGACTTGTTCTTGTAATTGTTGAGCCGTCAAGATTTCTTACCCTTGCGCCGTCTTTGTATTGTAATTGTGTTACAGGTACAATATCAATCAAATTGTCAGATGTGTTGAATTTGATTGAAACATTTTTCTGTTCAACATTTAATACCTGAACAGGTCTGATAAGTATCTGTATAGGCTGATTTGATATGTTATCTTCATCAAGTGAAAGGCTTGTATCAAGTTCTTCATCGAGATCATCAATATCAAGATCATCCATTGAAGAATCCATAATTGTAACGATAGAAGTTTCTTTTACTTTAATACCGTCTGCAATTACGGTTCCTTTTTTTACAACTTCACCTTCGTCAACCTTCAATTCAGAAACGCTTGAAAGTGTATGAATTTCACCGGGACGGATTGTTATTTCATGGATAACATCGTTGTATTCTTTGAATTCAACAATACCGTCAATGTGGCAGTAAACATCTTTTACAACTTCGGTGCCTGCTGTAACGTGAGTTCCGTTTTCAACCATTTTTAAAGAAGAATCTTTATTAATCTGGTGAATTTCTTCCGGAATAAATACAACAGAACCGGGTTTTGTGATAATCTGATTTTCATCAACTTCCACATCAACATATCTAATTTCACCTGATGAAGTTACGGCACATTCATCATCAATAAGTTCTGCGATAATCATACCGTTTTCAACTGTTGTATCAACAGGGGCTTTTACAATATATTTTTCGCCCGTTTTGTTAACTGTCCATAACTGTTCTTTTTTAGTTTGTTCAAATGTTGCATTTTCAGGCATCAATGAAGCAATTACAATTGTCAATTCTTTACCTTGAACAATTTTTTTGATATTTTTGCCTTCAAATTTAACATCTTCAATAACTAAATCTTCCCCGAAACGGACTTCGCCGCCGTGTTCACAGATTGTTAAAGTTTCAGCGAGTTTTTCACCTTCTTTAATTTTCTGCCCGTCTTTTACAAGAACTTTTGATCCGCCCGGGAGGTTATAAACATCACCGCCGAGAACCCAGATAATACCTTGTTTGTTGGTAGTTCTTGAGATGTTGCCCTGTCTGTCTTTCTTTTCATCAGCTACGAAATCTTCATATAATACTTCACCTGAAAGATCAGATGTAATATCTTTTGTAGCTTTTTCTGTAAGACGTGAGCCGGAGCCTTGAGCTGACGGTTCAAACTGGGCAAGTTTAAAGCCTTTTTTAACCTGCATTCCGTTTGTAAAGAAGATTGTAGAGCCTGCCGGAATATGGTATTTTTCAGTCCTTTTGGCACCTTTAATTTCAATATCGGTTTCATAATTAGAGATATTAACAACATCGCCGTGGCGTGTCCTCAATTCTCTTGTTTTTACACTAGAAACTACTTCTCCGTCTTGTTTTGCAATAACTTCTTTAATTGCATCTTTAACGCCTACGGCACCGCCAGTGTGGAATGTTCTCATTGTAAGCTGTGTACCGGGTTCACCGATTGACTGGGCTGCAATAATACCGATTGCCTCTCCTATATCAACGAGTTTCTGGGTAGTCATTGCCCAGCCGTAGCATTTCTGGCAGATACCGTATTCAAGACCGCAGGTTAAACCTGAACGAACTTTCAATTCCTGAAGGTTCAGATGTTTAACTTTTTGAATATCATCTCTGTTCATTGTTGTTCCCGCTTTTACGAGAACTGTACCATCTGTATCAACGATATCTTCGGCAATTGTTCTGCCAAGTAACCTGTCAATCAGAGGAACAATAACATTATCACCGTCAGTAATAGGCTTCATGTTAATTGATTTTGTAGTATGGCAGTCATCCGCACGGATAATAACATCCTGAGCAACGTCTACCAGACGTCTTGTCAAATAACCTGAGTCAGCTGTTTTCAACGCCGTATCTACAAGCCCTTTTCTTGCACCGTATGATGAAATGATGTATTCTGTAACGGATAAGCCTTCTTTAAAGTTTGATTTAATCGGCAAGTCGATGATTTGCCCCTGCGCATCTGCCATCAAACCTCTCATTCCGACAAGCTGAGATACCTGTGATAAGTTACCTCTGGCCCCTGAGAATGCCATCATATATACAGGGTTTAATTTGTCAAAGTTTTCAACCACCTGAGATGTTAATTTAGCTGTTGTTTCAGACCAGGTGTCGATAACTTTTGTATATCTTTCTACTTCGGTGATTTCACCTTTAAGATATCTGTTAGTTGATTTTTCGATTTCTTTTTCGGCTTCTTGAAGCAATTCTTTCTTTGCTTCCGGAACCTGCAAATCTGCAATAGAAATTGTTGTTCCGGATTTTGTAGCATACTTATAGCCGAGGTTTTTCAGGCTGTTAGCCAATTCTGCGGTTTTAGCCCCGCCAAACTCCAGATACATTTGTGAAAGCAAATTGTTTAATCCTTTTTTATCCATTTGCTTGTTAATGAAATCTACAGTTTTTTTACCATGTGTGTATGTTGTTTCCATTATATCTATCCTTTTTTTAACATAGCTTACAATTTTTATTGAAGCGCCTTTTGTAGTTTTTTGTTTTATTTTTTTTTGATATTCAAACTACCGGCTTATATTTGTCAATGCACTCGGGTGGTCTTCATAACTTGTTTCAAGATTTTGAGACTTTTCCCTCGCATCTGTTTGTTTTATCGGTTTCCTACGCAAGAGCATTTCTTACAGCTTCGTTGAAAATAATTCTTCCGGCTGTTGTTTCAATTCTTTCGCCGTGTTCGTCTCTTACAACAATTTTGTCATGAAGTTCGATTACACCGACTTCAAGAGCTGAAATTGCATCCTGGAAGTTGTAGAAATATCCTTTAGGTTCCATTTCCGGATTTTTAAGGATTGTCAGGTAATACATACCCAATACCATGTCCTGTGTCGGAGTGATAATAGGTTTACCTGTTGCAGGAGCTAAGATGTTGTTAGTTGCTAACATTAACATTCTTGCTTCTGTCTGAGCTTCAATTGATAAAGGTACGTGAACAGCCATCTGGTCGCCATCGAAGTCAGCGTTGAATGCCGTACATACTAGCGGATGTAATTGAATTGCACGTCCTTCTACGAGTTTCGGTTCAAAAGCCTGAATACCTAATCTGTGAAGAGTTGGAGCACGGTTCAATAATACAGGGTGTCCTTCAATTACCTCTTCTAATATATCCCAGACAACAGCTTCTGAACGTTCGATTTTCTTTTTAGCTGATTTTATGTTTTGTACGTATCCTCTTTCAATCAATTTATTAACAACAAATGGTTTAAATAATTCGATTGCCATTTCTTTCGGTAAACCGCACTGGTTTAATTTCAATTGAGGACCTACAACGATTACTGAACGACCTGAGTAGTCAACACGTTTACCTAATAAGTTTTGACGGAAACGTCCCTGTTTACCTTCGATAATGTTAGATAAGGATTTCAATGCTCTGTTGTTTGGTCCTACAACAGTTCTTCCGCGTCTTCCGTTATCAATAAGGGCATCAACTGCTTCCTGTAACATACGTTTTTCGTTACGAACGATGATTTCAGGAGCACCCATTTCCAAAAGTCTTTGTAAACGGTTGTTTCTGTTGATTACACGTCTGTATAAGTCGTTTAAGTCAGATGTTGCAAAACGTCCGCCGTCCAATTGAACCATCGGTCTTAAATCCGGAGGAGTTACAGGCAATACGTCCATAATCATCCATGTCGGGTCTGTTTCTGATGAAATCAATGAATCAAGCAATCTTAAACGTTTGATAAGTTTGCTTTTCTTTTGTACGGAATTAACCGAACCTGCAAGTTCTGATCTTATTTCTTCAGCAAGTTCTTTTGTATTAACTTCCGAAAGAAGTTCTTTTATGGCTTCGGCACCGATTCCGACTTTTAATTCAGAATCTTCATGTTCTGCCATATAATCTTCATATTCTTCTTCAGACAACAATTGTAATTTTTTAAATTCGCTTTCGCCCGGATCAAGAACCACGTAGTTGTTGAAATAGATTACCTGTTCAAGATCTTTTAAAGTCATATCAAGAAGCAAGCCAAGATATGAAGGAATACCTTTCAAAAACCAGATATGAGATACAGGAGCTGCAAGCTTAATATGTCCCATTCTCTGTCGTCTTACCTTACTATCCGTAACTTCGACGCCGCAGCGTTCGCAGATAATACCTTTGTGTCTTACTCTTTTATATTTACCGCAATAGCATTCCCAGTCTTTAGAAGGTCCAAAAATCCTTTCGCAGAACAGACCGTCTCTTTCCGGTTTTAATGTACGGTAGTTAATTGTTTCCGGTTTAGTAACTTCGCCGTAAGACCATTTAAGTATTCTTTCCGGTGAAGCGATACTAATTCGTATATAGTCAAAATAATCTATGCTTGTTGACATTTATATCTCCTTTATAAATTTTGAGGATTGGAGGGTAGGAGGATAAGAAGTTCGGCTGTTTTCGGTGCTTCGCACAAATATTTTTATTATAAATAGCTTACCTTCTTACCTTCCTATCTTCTTACCTTCTATTATATATCTCCGAATGTAGTCGGTGTTTCAAAGAAATTGATATTTAACAACTCTGAATCCATATCAGAAAGGACTCTTCTCGGAGCTGATTTTCTCAAATCATCCATATCTGTCATTAAATCAACTTCCTGACCGTCTTTTTTCGCTACCGTAATATCCAAACCGATACTTTGTAATTCTCTTACAAGTACTTTGAATGATTCAGGAATACCCGGTCTTGGAATATTGTCGCCTTTGACAATTGCTTCGTAAGCTCTGTTGCGGCCGTTAACATCATCTGATTTGATTGTTAACATTTCTTGCAGAGTATATGCAGCACCGTAAGCTTCCAACGCCCAAACTTCCATTTCACCGAATCTCTGACCGCCGAATTGAGCTTTACCGCCCAGAGGCTGTTGAGTAACAAGTGAGTATGGACCTGTAGAACGTGCGTGAATTTTGTCATCTACAAGGTGGACAAGTTTAAGAATGTAAGAAAGACCAACTGCAACAGGTTCATCAAACGGTTCGCCTGTTCTTCCGTCTATCAGTCTTACTTTACCGTCTTCGTTAACCCAATCACAGCCTGATTCTTTGATACCTTTTAGTAATTCAGCTTTAGTTGCTTTTTCAGATTGGTTATCACCGTATCTTTCATCGAAAGATGGTGTTTCATAGTAGTTGCCTGTCAAGTATGCTGCCAAACCTAACAATAATTCATAAGTCTGGCCAACGTTCATACGAGAAGGTACACCAAGCGGGTTCAAAACGATATCAACAGGAGTTCCGTCAGGTAAGAAAGGCATATCTTCTTTCGGTAAGATTCTGGATACAATACCTTTGTTACCGTGTCTTCCTGAAAGTTTATCACCTACAGATACTTTACGTTTTTGAGCAATATAAACTCTGATAACAGTATTTGCACCCGGCGGTAATTCATCACCTTTTTCTCTGTCAAATACCTTAACATCGAGAACTCTTCCGCCTTCACCGTGAGGAACTCTTAATGAGTTATCTTTCACGTCTCTTGCTTTTTCCGCAAAGATTGCGCGGAGAAGTTTTTCTTCCGGCGGATGTTCTGATTCGCCTTTCGGTGTAACTTTACCTACCAGTATATCGTCAGCATAAACTCTTGCGCCGATTCTGACAATTCCGCGTTCATCAAGGTGTCTTAGTGCATCTTCTGAAACGTTTGGAATTTCACGGGTAATTTCTTCCGGTCCGAGTTTTGTTTGACGTGCATCTATTTCTAATTTTTCAATGTGTACTGAAGTGAAGATGTCATCGTGAACGCATCTTTCTGAAAGAAGGATAGCATCTTCATAGTTGTAACCTTCCCACGGCATATAAGCAACAATTACGTTTTTACCGAGTGAAAGTTCTCCGCAATTTGTAGAAGCACCGTCAGCGATTACATCGCCTTCTTTAACCTTTTCCCCTTCATGTACCAGAGGTTTCTGGTTAATGCAGGTATCCTGGTTGCTTCTTACATATTTCATCAAATTATATACATGGGGTTTGTTGTGAATATCGCGGATGATAATTTCTTCACCTACAACTCTTTCAACAACGCCATCACACTCAGAGATTACAACCATACCTGAATCTCTTGCAGCTCTTTTTTCCATACCGGTTCCTACAACGGGTCTTTCAGTAATTAAAAGAGGTACTGACTGACGCTGCATGTTAGAACCCATCAGGGCACGGTTAGCATCATCGTGTTCAATAAACGGAATTAATGAAGTCGCAACAGAGATAATCTGAATCGGAGATACACCTACAAAGTCAACTTTGCTTGACTGATCCATTGTAAATTCAGATCTGTAACGAACAGGTACATATTCATCTTTAAATGTTCCGTCCGGATTTAATTGAACGTCTGCAGGGGCACATCTGAATTCTTCATCTTCGTCTGCTGTCATATAAACTACTTCATCTGTAACTTTACCGTCTTTTACAACAAAGAACGGTGCTTCAACGAATCCGTAGTCGTTAACTTTCGCGTGAGTAGCCAGAGATCCGATCAAACCGGCGTTTGGACCTTCAGGAGTTTCAATCGGACAAATACGTCCGTAATGCGACGGGTGAATGTCGCGGACTGCAAAGCCTGCACGTTCTCTCATCAAACCGCCGGGTCCTAATGCTGAAATACGTCTTTTGTGAGTTAATTCAGCAAGCGGGTTAATCTGATCCATAAATTGTGATAACTGAGAACTTCCGAAGAATTCTTTTAATGAAGCAACTAATGGTTTAGTGTTCAATAAATTCAGAGGAGTTAAAGTTTCAGAATCCTGCAGAGTCATTCTTTCTTTTACAATTCTTTCAATTCTTGAAAGACCTACTCTGAACTGGTTCTGCAATAATTCGCCCACTGAACGTATTCTTCTGTTTCCTAAGTGGTCGATATCATCAACGGTTCCTTCATCATAAGTTAAGTTAATTAAGTACTCGATTGATGCAACGATATCCTGAACAGTCAGAGTTCTCTGGTTTTTCGGAATGTTCAGGTTTAATTTTTTATTTAATTTATAACGGCCTACACGTCCGATATCGTATTTCTTTTCATCAAAGAAACGGGCTTCTAATATTGAACGTCCGCCTGCAGCTGATGCAGGATCGCCGGGTCTTAATTTTTTATAAACTTCAATTAACGCATCATCTGTTGTTTCTGCGGTATCTTTATCCAGAGTTTTCTTCAAAAATTCAAAGTGAGTGAATAAAGTTTCCATTTCAGAAACTGTGATACCCATAGCTTTCAATAAAGTTGTAGCTAAAATTTTTCTGTTTTTGTCTATTTTTACGTAGATAATGTCATTTGAATCTGTTTCGATTTTTAGCCATGCACCGCGGTTAGGAATCATAGTTGCGTTATATAATCTTTTTCCTGCCGGTGAAACTTCGCGTTTGAAATAAACACCCGGTGAACGTACGATTTGAGATACAATTACACGTTCTGCTCCGTTAACAATGAATGTACCTTTGTCTGTCATTGTCGGAATGTCGCCGATGTATACTTCCTGTTCTTTAATTTCGCCGCTGTCGCGGTTAACAAGTCTTACCATAACGCGTAATTGTTTTGCATAAGTTGCGTCATGAATTCTTGCTTCTTCAATTGTATACTTTGCATTGTCGAAAGTATAGTTGGGTAAAAAATGCAGCTCCAATCTGCCTGTATAGTCTTTAATCGGAGAGAATGAAAGTAATTCTTCCTTCAAACCTTCTTTTAAAAACCATTCAAAAGATTTTTTCTGCACTTCAATAAGGTCGGGTAAATCATCCAAACGAGTATGCGGTATACCCATTGGAGTTACTCTTTCTGCATATTTTGTGTTAGACATTAATTCACCTCGTCTATGTGTACGTACTATATATAAAAAATTGTATTATTTTTTCATTTGTTATTCTGAATTTATTTCAGGGTCTCATGAAAATTATTTACAATAATAAAAATCTAACTTGAGGCTGTAAACCTTTCATTTTACTGAATTTCAGCTTAATGAACTTTTGTGATTAAATTTAATTCGGGCACAATACACCTAACTTAAATTTATCATGTTACTTAATCATAATACATCAAATTTTTGCGTCAAGAAAATATCGCTTAATTTAAAAAAATATGTTAAATTTTTGTTACAAAGTGTTAATCGTTTAATTTATACGGGCTGAAAGCTTGATTATATAATGAATAGGGTGTCAAGACTATACTTCTCGGGTGTTCATTATATGATATTAAAATAAAAGGAGTATATATGAAAAAAATAGTAATTTTATTATGTTTGTTAATTATAGGAAAAGCTGGACTATCAGCCGATGTTGAGCAGCCTAAAGTTATAGAAAATGTTCCTTCTGAAATTGTCCTTACAGGAAATCTTGTATTTGACTGGCTCGATATTTCACAGGTTGAAAGAGATGCTGTTATTGATAAATATCAAAAAGAGCTTTTTGATGAAAATACTGTTTATAAATATAAGAAAAAATATTTTAGGGCAGAGTATAAAGATTTTTTGAAGGACAAAGATTTTAAAAGACATTATATGCTTGTTCAAAATGGTGTTAAAGAAACGGACACGGAAAACCTTTGCGGTTTTTATTATAAGAACAACCTGCTCATAAGTTATGCTATTCAATATAAGAATGATCTGCGGACTGTTTATTATTATGATGCTATGGGAAAACTCAGGTATATTGATAAATTCTCGGAGAATTATCCGAATTTTCCTTATATGTCAAAACAATACAGGGCAAACGGAACTTTAGTAAGCGCAATATATTTTATATCACACGATATGCAGTATATGTATAATGATGATAAATCCTTCAGAGGTGCATGGTATAAAGATAAAATGTATGACCGTCATGCAAAGCAGACTTTGACAAGGACAAACTGGTAAGTTACATAATAAATATTATTTGAAATGAATTTTCCCTCTCCCAAAAGGGGAGAGGGAGATAATATTTTGTGCGCTTTAGCGCCCCTTAAAGACTTATTCACTTCTAATATTATTTATTCTGTAAATTTTTGTTAAACGTACTGACAAAAAATTTTTTTAGTGTTTTTATATATTGTGGGTTAAAAGAGAAAGGAGTTTATATGAGAGTTAATAGTGTTCAAAATTCTCAAAATTTTGGTATGGCTTTTAGAGTAAATGCTGAAGGAGCTAAAAAACTGGCTGAAAAATTTCACGGTTTCAGCGACCCCCGTATAGCAGAAGCAGATTTTGTTAAACGGTTTGTTAAACCTGTGGAAAAATTTAAAAGCGATGTTATCTATGACGGAAAAGATGTATTTGTAAGAGATTATCAGACTGCTGATATTTATCAGGTAGCCGCCGGTAAACCATTTTCAGATGATACATCTGTATTTTATCCCGTAAAAAATAAGGCGAAAAATGATTTGTTTTTCAGGGTTGAATATTTAAAAAAAGACAATATTCCTGATGTAGAAAAAATGTCTGATTCAAATGATATGGAAACAAGATTAAATTATGCAAAAGAAATTATAAAAGAAATGGGCCGAAAAGAAAATACTGTTGAATCAATAGAAGAAACAGCAGAAAGATTAAATAAAATATACGGTTAATAGAATTAATTTAATTGAAATAGTAAAGTAAAGCCTCAATTTTTATTGAGGCTTTACTATTGATAAAACATAGTTGTTATTAAAATATTTGTTTGCGACTTCAATAATATCGGATTCTGTAACGCCGTTTATTAATTGAGCGTATTGCTCATCAAATTTGTAGCCTCTGCCTGATGCTTCAAACCAACCTATTGTAGTTGCTTTGTCAAGATTAGTTTCCTGCCCGATTATATAGTGGCCGAGAAGTTTATCTTTTGCCTCCTGAAGTTCTTTTGAACCGACAAATTCTTTTTTGAGCCTGAAAACTTCTTCAAGCATACGGCGCTGTGCATAATCAAGGTTTTCAGGATTTGTTCCTATATAGACAATAAAAGCCCCTTTCAAAACATTCGGCGAAAACTGCGAACCGAGTTGATATGCAAGTCCGTCTTTATCTCTGAGGTTCTTAAACAGACGCGAACTCATGCCTGAGCCGAGCAGCGAATCTATTACCTGCAGTGTTGCATAATCTTTTCGGCACAAAACTCCTGGTGTCTGCCAGCCGATTATAATCCAATCGGTTTTCAGATCTTTAACAGATGTCGTAATTTTTTTGCCTTCTTTTAGCGAAGGTATTGAATATTTGGCATAGTCAAACTTTTCCCCTTTTTTATTATTAAAGATTTTTGTAAATTCGTTTATTGTTTTTTCTTTATCAACATTGCCGTTTATTGAAATGACAACATTTTGCGGGAAGAAAGCTTTATCATAGTATGCTTTTATATCTTCCTGAGTAATTTGCGGCAGTGTTTTTGAAAGCACTTTATCCGAATTAGAATACGGAGTGTTTTCAAAGATATAAGTTTTATAGTTATCAATTGCCAAATTTAGTGGAATATCTTTGCTTTTCTTAATCGCATTAAGCATATCTGTTCTTGATTTTTCGATTTCGTAATCATCAAGTGCTGCGTTATTTATTATTTCGTTTAAAATGCCGAGAGTTTTTTCGTATTCATTTTTAGTTGTAAGAACGGTAACGGAGAAACTGTCCGCTTTTGCTGACGGAACAATTTTTATGCCGTTGTCTTCCAAAAGTTGTGCAAGTTCAAGAGATGAATATTTTTTTGTGCCTTTTGTGAGAACTGACGCTGTCAATTCTGCGGTTCCGGGAATTGTTTCTGTGAATTCTCCGCCTTTTGAGAAAATAGTTATTGCAACAATGTCGTTAACTTTGTTCGGTGTAAGAAGAAGTGCTGCACCGTTTGCAAGTTCATATTTTTGAGTATTTTCATTTTCGCTTATAAGTTTTGCACTTCCTGCAGGTTTTTCGGTAATATTTGAAATTTGAACTTCTTTTGAGGCTTCCGGTAAAACTATTGATACGGCGCTTTTTTCTTTTCCCAGATATTTATTTGCGGCGCGTTTTATATCATCTGCTGTTACTTTTTTAATATTGTCAATATAATTTTCATAGTATTTTATATCATCAGTTGTAACAAATGTATAACCAATTTCGCTTGCAATATTTGAGATTGATTCTCTTGCATAATATGTATCACGCTCAATAATATTTTTTGCAAGATTAAGTTGTTCTTGAGTTATTCCATGTTTTTGGATATTTTTTATCTCTTCAAATATTGTGTCTTCAAGTTTTTTGCATTTGTCCGGAATGAAATTAGCCGAGATATAGAAAAGTCCATCGTCTTTAAAACCTGCATTTGAAGCACCTATTGAATATGCAAGCTGTTTTTGTTCTTTAATTTTTTGATAAAAGACAGAAGAACGTCCGTCTCCTAATATTGTTGAAAGGACATCGAGGGCATAAGAATCTTTGTCATCAACATCTGTTCCTCTGAAACCTATAAGCATATAGCCTGATTTAACATCCGCGTATGCAATATTTCTGGCTTGAGATGTAAGAATTTTTTCTTTAGGATAATTTTGTTTAAAAGGTTTTTTGTATTCGGCATTAAAGTCATATTTAACTTTTTCTATGGCAGATGCAGGGTCAACATCTCCGACTATTACGGTAACCATATTTGAGGGATTATAGTATTTGTTATAGTAATCCATTATTTCTTCTCTCTGGATTTTGCTTATAATATCAGCTTTGCCTATAACTTTTCTTTTATAGGGGTGGTTTGTGTAAAGCAGGTTTATGAGATTATCATAGACCATAGTATTCGGAGAATTTGCATCTTTCATAATCTCTTCTATTACGACTTTACGTTCTTTTTCAAGTTCTTTTCTCGGGATAAGCGGATGAAGAAGCATATCTGAGTGCATTTCAAGCGCCAGATCAAAATCTTTGGAAGGGATAGTTACATAATAATGCGTAAAATCTTTGCTTGTAGCAGCATTTGTGATAGCCCCTTTGGTCTCTAAGATTTTATCAAATTCCCCTGGCGCATGGTTTGTTGAACCTTTAAAAAATAAGTGTTCAAGAAAATGCGATACTCCGTTATTTCTGTTGTTTTCGTTTATGGAGCCTGTTTTAATCCATGTGTCGATTGTAACAATAGGATTTGTTTTAACTTCCTGAATTATAACGGTCTGCCCGTTATCAAGTTTATAGACATTAAAATCTGCTGCATTTACAATACCGGCAAATAATACGGTTATCAATAAAACAATAAATTTTTTCATTTTATCCCCTTCTTTTGAAAATACACATAACCTATATTAAACATAATACAATAAATTTGTATATAGTAAACAGGTTTATTTTTGTCTGGCGGACAAGCTCCGAAATAAAATCGTCATTTCAAATAAAATGATGATTTGCTTACTTAAAAACTAATTCTTCTGGGGTAGTTTTTCGGGATTTTCCATCCGTTGCGCTGGATTATTGCTGTACAATATGCTCCTCCATTTTCATTGTTTGTTCCGGTATTTGGGTTACACCCTCTTGTTGTATCATTGTATAATGTATCTTCATCACCATCCCAATCGTATAGACATGGTTCCATTCCTTTCTTATACAAATATTTCCAAGAAGGTGCATCACTAATGGGATAGAATTCAAAAATAAATCTGCAAGCCCCTATGGAGTTTTCTTTTTTTATGCATTTTTCGGGATTTTTAGGTATAAAATATATGTCTCGGTTTTCATGCTGTGCAAAATAAAAAGCGCTTCCGTCAGCTAAAAAGTAAAGAATAATTTTATTTCCGTCAGCATTTTTAGCTTCTTTTTTATGAGTAATTTTCAGGTACGGCGCAAGGTATTTTTGAAATGACTCGTCATTTTTGTCGGTCTGATTCTCTAAATTTCCCTCATCATCTCTAATATCATTGTTAAAATAGCTCCAGCTATCAACCTCACCGTTATCGACAATTGACTGTAAAATAGCCTGATTCATAACAGAGTAGAATTTTTTCAATCTTGTTTCAGCCACGGAGTGTGTGTAATTTTGTATTAAAGCCGGCATAGTTATAGCAGCAACAACGCCTATAATTCCTAAGGTA
>ULJB01023104.1_pt1 | contig 25188 bp, 19 predicted proteins | sample 1950771 | NCBI WGS metagenome assembly ULJB01 (sample SAMEA4835461, study PRJEB28245) | human gut metagenome | biome: gut microbiome; material: fecal sample | place: Denmark | collected 2008
GATATAATTTTATAAATAAAACAGAAAATATAGTTAAGAGGGATTTGATATGAAAATAAATGATAAGGTTGATTTTTCAAGTGATATGAATTTACCTAAAAAAACTATATCTACAAATGCTGACCTCACAAAAAAGGAAAGCTTTTTTTTAGCAAGAATCCAAGATGTTAGGAGATATAGAGAGGTATTAAGTAAAAATAAATTAAGTAATGTAATATATAATATACTAGAAAATCCAATGGTAATTAGAAATGAATTATCTCCAACGTATATTCAAAATAAAATTTTAAAGGATATGGTTATACGATACAGACTGCTTAGTGGAGCTAAGGTAAATCATAATTTAGATTTTATACATATAGACGACATGCTAGAAAATCAAAAAGAAAAAACAGCTAAATTACAAGAAGTTATAAAAAAGAGAGATGCAAGGAAAAAAGAGTTAACTGAAACGGTAAAAAAACAAGTTCAAAATATAAAAGATTTAGGAACAATAATAAATTATAGTAATTTTAATAGTTCAACTTTAAATAAAGAATTTGAATCTAGAATAATAGAAAAATTTTGGGAATTATATAAAGAAAAAAAGATATATCATGATTTAAGACCTGTTAACTGGTGCCCAAAATGTAAGAGGGCTCTTGAAAACGATAATATCTCAAGAAAAAAACAAGATGTTGAAAACTATTTTTTAAACTTTAGAGTAAAGTATGATAAAGGATTATTTAGCGGTATAGAAAATTTTGATGATACATATTTTGTTGCAAGTACGATAAGACCTTGGATTTTAGACTTTGATAACAGTCTTGCTGTAGTAGAGGATATGGAATATAGCGTGGTACAGATAAAACAAAGAGATAAAAATGTAAATTATATAATAGCTTCTGAATTTGTTGATTATATAATGGAGATAGCTTTTTATATTAAATACGATATTAAGAAAAAAATACTTGGAAAAGAATTAATAGGAATGACGTGTAATAATGCATTAGAAAATACTAAGGATTTGAATGTTATACCAGCAAAAAAAGAATATGTAGTATTAAATCCAAAACATTCATCTGGTATTGCTATAATTTCTTCTGGAAATACTTATGTTGATTATTTGGTTTCAAATGAGAATTCAGGCATAAAAATAAACAACAATTTATCTAAAGATGGTAAAACTACGATGCTTGCATATAACTTTAAAAATATGTATTATAAAGAAGTAAACGAAAAAGTTTTAGAAAATATAAAAAGTAAAAAATACTTGTTATGTACAGATTTAGTAAAAATAAAAATGCCAAAATGTCAAGAATGTGGAGAAGATGTTGTATATAGGAATGAACTTGAGTGGTATATAAAGAAAAATGAAAATGATGAAAATTTAAAAAGTTCATTTGATAATATAATATCTAAATTAAACGATTGTAAAGAAACCAAAAAAACATATATAAAAGAAAAGTTATATGAAAGTATACAAAACAGGGAAAAAATAATATCTAATGAGAGTGCATTTGGAACACCAATACCCGTATTTTATTGTGCAGAGTGTTCAAGTGAAGTAGTTAATGATAAAGTGATTTCAATTTTAAAAGAGTTATTTAAAACAAAAGGAATTGAAAGTTGGTATAAAGAAACTCCAGAGGAAATTTTAAAGGGCGAAGTTATTTGTGAAAAATGTGGATGCTCCTTTTTGTTTAAGAGTACAACATCTTTAAATGAATTTTTTAAGCTTATGTGTGTACCTCTTATTAGCAATTTAACTAGTGAAAATGGAGTTGATAAAGTAAATATTTGTATTGAAAATATAGATGCATTTATTAGGAAAATAAAAACAATAAGTTATGATGATAAAAGTCTTGAAGAAATTCAAAATATTGACAAAATTTTATTACATCCAAAAGTAAATATTGCAAAAGAGAAAATGAAAAAAGTGGCTGAAAAAGATAGTGCAGAAGATAAAATTGATAAAAATAAAAAAGGTAAAAATAAGAAGGAAGAAAAATCAAAAGATAAAAGTATAAAAAAAGAGGAAGTAAATACGCTAAATAATAATTTTAATATGTCAAGTGTTGTAAAAAAATATGGTACTGATGTTTTAAGACTTTGGTGTGTGCAGAGAAGTTCTGAAAATACAGCTGTTCTAAGTGAATCTAATGTTATATATATAAATAAAATATATAAACAAATTAGGAGAACTATAAAATTCCTTTTATCAAACTTGTATGATTTTAATCCAAATAAAGATAAACTAAGCATTGATCAAAGAGATGATTTGGATAAATATATGTACATAAAATTAATGGCAATGAAAAAAGAGGTTGAAGCAAATTACGATAATCTTGATTTATATAAAGTATATTTAAATGTTCTTAAGTTTTGTAATGAATCTTTGTGCAATGAGTATTTTAATGTTATAAAATTTAGGCTATACGTATTAAATGCAAATGATAAAAAAAGAAAAAGTACACAGTCAACTTTATATGAAATCTTTATGACGCTTTTACTTTTCTTGGAGCCTATTTTACCATTTACTTTTGAAGAAACGTGGAGCTATATTTGGCACAGTAATGCTGAGGAAGAAAATAACTTAATGTTGTTTAGAAATAAATTGATGCCAGTAGACATACATCAATATGAAAGTGCAATAAGGAAATGGAACAATATATTTTTTATTGTAAATAAAGTAAATATAAAGATAAAAAAGGAGATACTAGATAAGAAAATTAAAAACTCTTTACAGGCTAAAGTTATACTAGGAATTAATCAAAAAACAAAGGAGTTTATCGATTTAAATCATGAGGACTTTTTAAGATCACTTAATGTATCTGTACTTGAAACAAATATATCAGATAAAAGCTATATAAAAATTGAAACAGCTGATGGTGTAGAATGCAAGAGGTGTAGAAATTATTCACTGGACATTGGTAAGGATATTAAGTATAGGTATCTATGTCCAGTTTGTGCAAAAATTATGAATGAAAAAGTTGATAAGAAGTAGATAAAAAAGATGTATGGTTCTGAATATTAATTATCATAAAATAAATGTCGAATAATATAATGTAATAGTTATATTATTCGATTTTTTTTGAGGTGGTTAATTTGAAAAAGAAAATACAAATAAACTTTTTGATTACATACTTTTTAATGATTATATTTACAACAGTTAGTGCAGCAACATATACATATCCTGTAAATAAAAATAAAGAAACAAAGATAAGTAGTATAAGCACACTTGCATCCTCTCCTGAGTTCAATTTTCAGTCTGAAGCTCAGGTCCTTATGGAGCCTACAACTGGAAAAATCCTTTATGCCAATAATGAGAATGAAAAGTTATTACCTGCGTCTGTAACTAAAGTTATGACTATGCTTCTTACAATGGAACAAATAGATTCACGGAAAAATGAATTATCAAGATAAGGTAAAATGCAGTACTAAAGCATCTAAAATGGGAGGTTCACAAATATGGTTTAAAGAAAATGAAGAGCTAACTGTAGATGAAGCTTTAAAAGCTATATGTGTAGTTTCTGCAAATGATGTTACTGTTGCTATGGCCGAAAAAATCGGTGGAAGTGAAGAAAATTTTGTTAAAATGATGAATGATAAGGCAAAAGAACTTGGAATGGAAAATACTTGCTTTAAAAATTCACATGGAATAGATGAAGAAGGACATTATACAACAGCTAAAGATATTGCAATAATGTCAAGAGAACTTATAACAAAGCATCCTGATATTTTAAAATATACATCTATTTGGCAAGATACTTTAAGAGATGGAACGTTTGGCTTAAATAGTACAAATAAGTTAATTCGTTTTTACGATGGCGCAACTGGTCTTAAAACTGGTTCAACTTCACAAGCATTGTTTAACTTATCAGGTACTGCTACAAGAGATGGGACTTCTTTTATAGCGGTTGTAATGAGAGCACCGTCAAGTGCAGTAAGACTTGAGGAAGTAAAACAACTTTTAGATTATGGTTTTGCAAATTATGAAGTTAAAAGTGTTTGTGAAAAAGGAGTTGTGACTGGTAGTATAAATGTTAATAAATGTGTAAATCAAAGTTTTGAAGTAGCTATAAAAGATGGTGTTACAATTCTTGCTGATAAAGGTGCAAAAATAGATACAGTTGAAAAAATAACATATAATGATAATTTAATAGCACCTATCTCTAATGGAGATGAAGTAGGAAATATTGAAATATTTAATAAGGATACAAATGAAAAGATAGGAGAGAGTAAACTTGTAATATTAAGGGACGCTCCAAAATCAAACTTAGTTGATTATATTAAGGAAGCTGCAAGATTTTATCTTATAAATAAAGGATAGATTATAGATTATATATTATTTAAAAGTGTCAAAGGTTTTTACAATATTTGTAATAACTTTTGACATTTTTTTACAAGAATTTGCTCGTTAAATTTCATTAAAATTTCATTAATGTTTCACTTTTATTTCATTTTTGGGTTGTTAAAAAAATTTTTTATCTCAGTGTTGATTTTTTATTAATAAAAATATATACTAAATATGATATAGTATATTTTCATTTCTATGAAATATATTTTGAGGTAAAAATTAATTTTTTGGAGGTTGAAACATATGATTGGAATGAGTCAAATTAAGAAAAAAACAATGCAAGGAGTATTTATTGGCCTTGGAATTGGTGTAGTTGGAATTGGACTTTCTTTATGGTGGTCAATAAGTACAATAAAGAGTTATCAAAATGGAACAAATAAGGGGTATAATAAAAAATATACACAAGATGTTGTTGTTTGTAAAAGAGATATAATACAAGGTGAGGTTATTACTGATGATATGGTTACTATTGCTAAAAACATAAATAAAAACACAATACCAAATGGAGCTGCAAAAAGCACAAATGAAGTAGTTGGAAGCGTTGCAAAGTATAATATTGCGGCTAATGTCCCAGTCCTTAGCACTATGGTTACTTCTGAAATAGTTGCAGCTGATGTAAGATCTCAAGAAGTAAATACAGTTCTTATGCCAACTGACCTTAATATTGGTGATTATGTTGATATAAGAATAATGTTCCCTAACGGAACAGATTATGTTGTTTTAGCGCAAAAGAAAATAGAAAATATTGTTGGAACAACTTTTTGGATGGATTTAGCAGAAGATGAAAGATTACTTCTTAACAGTGCTACAGTTGACTCTTACTTAAATCAAGGTTCAAAATTATATGCAACTAAATATACAGATGCAACATCACAAACTAACTTATCAGAAGAAGCAACTACAACAGCAAAGGGTTATGTGTCTGAAGAAATTGATAAAGAACTAAGTACTTTACAAGAAGCAGATGCAGATGAATTTACAGAAAAAATGTTTGATCTAATTATAAAATACAAAAACTTCGCATCATCAGCAACAAGAATAACAGAAAATTATCAACCAAATTCACAAGTAATGCAACTTATGAAATCAAATGATAATATATTAGATCAAGCTACAGCTAAATTAAGTGAAGAATCAAGAAGAAAAATTGAAAGCGGTCTTAGCAGTTACAAAGCTGATAATAAAGAAAATTATAGTAACATTGTAAGTGGAGCTCAAACATCTATAACAACACAACAAAACCAAAGAACAGCTTTATTAAACGGAACAACTGAACAATAGAACCGTAAAATAGGAGGAAATTAAATGCAAGTAATTGGATTAATAGGGTATGTAGACAAATATGATATGATATTAAATCTTGCAAGAGCCATCAATATAATGGATAAATCAGTCCTTGTAGTTGATGCAACTTTAGATAGGAAATTAAAATACATAGTACCTGCCTTGGATAATATAGGCAGGGCCTATGTTACTCAATATAACAATATTGACTTTGCTGTTGGATTTGATAGTATGCACGACGTAGAAAATTATATGGCAGAGCAAAGTATAAATATTGCGTTATATGATTTTGTTTTAATTGATATGGATAGTGCAAGATCATATGAATTTTTTAGAACAAGAGGATTAGATAAAGTATACTTTTTTATTGATACTAGTGTACTTTCAGTAGCAAAAAATAAAGAAATTATAAAAGCAATGAGAGTGTATAGCAGTGAAGAGGATTCAAAACTTGAGATGACAAAGATAATGTATAGATCATATGTCTCAAGAGCAGCAAATGATTATTTCGAACAAAAAATTAAAGACTATGATGTAAGTTGGAAAGAACCAAGTTATGAATTCCCTCTTGAGGAACAGGATAAATTAGTAGATATTGATTCGCAGTTTAGTGGAATAATTGATACAAGAAAACATACAAAACTATATGTCGCTACACTTGCAGATCTTACTGCTGAAATATTAGGTGATGTTAATGCTAAAAAAGTTTTAACTCAAATAAAAAGGAGGAAAAATTAATGCCAAGAATTGTATTTTGGAGTCCTTATGAAAACATGACAGGAAATACGCATACGGCAGTTGCTATAAGTACGTTAATGGGAATGACACATAAGGTGACAAGTTTACTTATGCAAGCCAACTTTAATTCAAGAAAAATGGAATCTTCTTTTACTCCATATGAAGAATTAAAACAAAGTGGTGTATTTAATAATTCAAATATTGGAATAAATGCCCTAATTAGACTTATTTCTAGTAATAAACTTACAGCAGATTCCATTCAAAACTATGCTAAACCTGTTTTGAAAGAAAGATTAGATGTTTTGTATGGAATGAGTGCAGACGATCCTGATGGATATAAACAAATTATTGACAATCTTCCATATATGACAAGAAAAGCTGATGAAATATATGATTTAGTTTTTGTTGATATGCCAAAATCATTGGATAAAAAGAGCATTATGGATACGGTAGCAGATGCTGAAATAGTTGTATGTGTTGTAAATCAGGATGCAGTAAAGTTTAGTGATTTCTTTACTACACTTTCAAATAATGAGAGCTTAAAAGACAAAACTAAGATTATTGTTATAGCTGATTATGAAGCAGCTTCAAAGTTTAATGTTATGAATATAAAATTAAAATATAAAGTTAAAGATCCTATATATGTAATACCACATAATTATATATTTGCTGATGCGTGTAATTCTGGAACTGTTATAGATTTTTTATACAAGAATATTAATTCTGATCCAAAAGATTATAATGGTAATTTTATTTTTCAAACATTAAACATTGTAAATGAAATCGTAAATATTGCAAAAATAAAAGATAATTAAAAATAATAGAATAAGAGGTGGAAAGTATGTCAGTTGCTTTTGTATTTAATATTGTACTTATCGTACTACTAGTTGCATTTGTTGCCTTTTTTATAATTTACAAAGTAAAAAAGACTAGCCCTGATGAAGATAGTAGACGTTCTGAACTTGAAAGAACAAAAGAAAAGTATAGTATAGCAAGTATGCAAGCATTTATAAAAAAACAATTTGATGAAATCACAAGAATGAATCTTTACGATTTGGCTCTTTCAGAAGAAGAATTTGAAAGAAGAAAAAATGTAAAGTATGAACTAAAAAAAGCACTAAAGGGAGCAGGTTATGCTGATGCTAGTGATAAAAAATATGTAAAGACTTTAATGTTTGATTTGTTAAGAAATACATATAAAGTAAACAACTCTAATATTAATAATGCAATTCCTTTTAATGAATTTGATGAACTTACACCACAAGATGAATTTGAAATATTGTTATATTTATATAAAAAGCAATTTAAAGCAGAGGCACTTACACAAATTATTACAAAATATAATTTGGATGAACCTAAATATGAATTTGATCCAGAGGTTCCATCTTATGTTATAACAGCTTCTGAAATACATCAAATATTTCAAAACGAAGTAACTCCTGATACTCTATCTTTCGAAGATAAACTAGAAATTGTAGTTCAAAGAGTTTATCAAGGATATAAAGGATACAGTGTTGTAGATGATATTCGTGACATGAATATTGATGGTGTATCCGGTGGTGTATCTGGTATACCTCCATCATTCTTGGATCAAGTTGTAGGTATGGAAGATTACCTAGAACAAATGAATGAGAGAAAGATACCAATGTCTTATGACAGTGTTTGGATATTCTATAAAGGTAAATCAACTTACTTATCTTTCTTATCGTTTGGTAGTGAGTCTGAACTTAAAAGAGTGTGTCAAAATATATATAAATATAATAACCCAGGACAATTATCTGAGTCTGTTGGTTATAAAATAAATGAAATGAAAGATGGTTCTCGTATTGTTGTTTTACGTCCAAACTTTTCAGAATCATGGGCATTCTTCGTAAGAAAATTTGCTCCTCCAACACTTATTTCTGCAGAACAGCTTTTAATACATGAAAATAAAGCAAATGTAATTGAGCTATTAAAATATTTAGTTAGAGGTGCAAGAGTAACAGCAATAACTGGTGAACAGGGTTGTGGTAAAACAACATTACTAATGGCTATAATGAAATATTTATACCCAACAATTACAATCCGTGTACAGGAAACAGCATTCGAGTTACACTTAAGAAAAATTTATCCTTATCATAACATTTTGTCACTTAGAGAAACTGAAACTATAAATGGACAAGAAGGTCTAGACGTTCAAAAGAAAACTGATGGTGGAGTTAACATATTAGGTGAGGTTGCAACTGATCCGGTTGCTGCATGGATGATTCAAATGGCACAGGTTGCCTCTAAGTTTACACTATTTACTCACCATGCTAAAACATTTCCAAACTTAATCACAGCACTTAGAAACTCACTTTTAAAAATAGGTATGTTCCAATCTGAAGATGTTGCAGAGGTACAGGTTGTATCTGTTATAAACTTTGATATTCACTTAAAAAGAGGAACAGATGGTACAAGATATATTGAAAGAATAACAGAATGTATACCTCTTGAGAAAAAGTTTACATATAATAGTGATTACAAAAATTATAAAGATATGGACAAGAAGTTAGACAGCTTTATGGATAACGCAGTAGAATATTTTGAGCATATGACTCAAACAAGTAATTATACATATAAAAATATTGTAGAATGGCACGATGGAAAGTATGTATTTGTAAATCCAATAAGTGAAGAAAATATTAAATCTATGAGAGACAATATGTCACCAGAAGATGTAAAAAGTTTTGATAACTTCATAGATACAGCTTGGAGGTGATAAAATGAGTGTTACTTATATAGCAATAGGTTTACTAGCTGTTTCTGTAATTGGAATAACTGTATTACTTGTATATCTTAGATTATTAAAACATAAATACAAGAAAAATTCTGCGCTTTTTGCAAAAGATAATCTTGTTGTAAAAAACAAATCTAGTTTTAAAGATATATTTGATAGATTATATCAAATGGTATATATGACATTTGTTAAAATGCCAGTAATAAAATATTATACAAAGAAAACAAGACTAAAACTTGAAATGACAAATGATTATACAGAATATGAAATAAGAAAAAGAACTGGTAAATATATGCTAATTGCAGTAATATTCATTTTTGTTTCATTATTTGTATTACTAAATCTAGTAAATGATTTATACATGTCACTTATAGTTATAGTTGGTGTTTTAATTATTGCAGAAAAGATGATAGACCTTGGTATAACATCTGTTTCAAATAAAATATTAAGGCAAATGCCTGATACATTTACTGCAATAAGACATGCATTTCATGAGCATGGAATGATTGATGAGGCTTTTAATACAGCAATTGATGAAATGGGTGATAAAGAAATAGGGCCTCAATTAAAGAAGATAAAAGAAGCTATAATATCTGATAATCCAGAAGTTGAGCTTGAAAAATATTATGATACAGCTCCAAATAGATTTCTTAAATTGTTTGCTGGTATATCATATCTGACTTATGACCTAGGTGATAGGAAGGTTGATGGTACTTCTGTTTATCTTAAAAATTTAAACAATATTTTACAAGATATATATCTTGAAATACTAAAACAAGATAAAATAAATTATATGTTTAGAAGTTTAAATATTATTGCTGTAGTACCACTTATATGTATTAAACCATTACAGGCTTGGGCTGAGTCAAACTTCCCAGCACTATCAAACTTCTATAACAGTAGTTTTGGATTTATAATGCAATCTCTTATAATAATATCAATATTTGTATCATATTTAATGTTAAGAATTGTAAAAGAAGATTCTGAACAAATAAAATTTGATAGAGTAGCAAGTGTAAAATGGCAAGACAAGCTATATAAAATAACAATTGTAAAATTAGTGGTAGATGCATTTAAATCAAGACCACATACAAAGAAAAATAGAAAAGAAACAATGCTTATTAAAAATACTAATTCTTATCTTACTATTGAATGGTTGTATGTAAATAAAATAACAGCAGCTGTTGTTACATTTATTCTTGCTTTAATACTTATGTTTAATGTAACAAGAATAGATGTAAAAGCCACATATAACAAAATAAGTGATGAATTTTTATCATTTGGACAGCTTACAGAGCAACAAGAACAAGCTGCACAAGCTATTAATGATAGAGATAAAACGTATATTGATAAATATAAAAATAAAAATGTTACAAAGGAACAACTTGAAATGGAATTTGCTGATCCTGTAACGGGTAAAGCTGATGCAGATGAAGTTACAAGGGTATATGACAAAATACAAAGTGTTAAAAATTCATATATTAAGTTCTGGCAAGTACTTACATCGTTTGTTCTAGCATTTATAGCCTACTATGTTCCATCAATTATATTATTTATACGTAACAAAATACGTGAGATGGAAAAAGAAAATGAAATTATGCAATTCCAGTCAATTATACTTATGCTTATGTATATAGACAGAATTGATGTACAAACGATTCTAGAATGGTTATGTAGATTCTCTTATGCATTTAAAGAACCAATCGCAACATGTCTTAACAACTATGAATCTGGTGCATATGAAGCATTGGAAGATTTAAAAGAAGATGTACCTTACAAGGATTTCCAAAGAATTATAGAACAATTACAGTCAGCTGTTGAGAGAATACCAATAAGAGATGCATTTGATGAACTTGAAACAGAAAGAGCTTTCTTCCATGAAAGAAGAAAAGAAGGAAATGAAAGGTTAATTAAAAAGAAAACAGCAATAGGTAAAGTACTTGGATTTACACCAATGGTACTACTTATAGGTGGATATTTAGTTGCACCACTTATGATTGTATCAATAATGCAAATGATGAATTACTTTACAAAAATGTCTTTCTAAAAGACAAATAAAATAGGTTATAACACCATTTCCATAAGGTGTTTAACATATATGTTTATAATTATTTAAAAGGGGGTATATAAATTATGGATAACGCACAAAAAGCGATCATGATTGGTGTTGGACTTTTCATCACAATCATAATAATTGCAGCAGTAATGCTTATCACTGGTATGGGTCAAAACCTACTTAATAAAGGTCAATCTCAAGTAAATGGTATATCTGCAAGTTTACAAAATGATCTTTTTGAACAATATAATGGTAAAAAAATGTCAGGTGCACAAGTAAGAACAGCAGCTGTTCAATTAAAAAATAGAGATGATGCAGCGAGTATTACAATTAAGATTGGTGGAAGTGCAATGGCTGATACGGCTGCAATTAATAGTGCAACTTCAGCTACAGCTACAAAAATGTATACAGGAAAAGTTACACAAGATTTAGACAATGGAACTGTTACAATAGAATGGAATTAAAGACATAATTTAAAGGTATATAATTATATACGAATATATATAGTTATATACCTTTACTACTAATATATAGTTTAAAAAATTAATTTAATGTGGAAAATGTGTATAATTAAATTAAATTAATTTCTTAAAGTGTATATTATATATATAAATTTAAAGTGAGGTGGTAAAATCATGGACGAAAGTGCTCCAATTAGAGCTATTGTAATAGGTGTAAGCACTTTACTTGCAGTTGCTACAATTTCTGCAGTTTTAATGTATTATAACACAGCGAAACAAATGGCATCAAATGTAGGACGTGGCCAGGGTTTTGCTGCAAATTATGAACAAAGTATTCAAGATATTTTAACAGCAGGAACATATAATGTATCTGGTAGTAATTATATTACAGGAGCAGATGTAAAAAATTTACTTAATTATTTTTATGACAATGAAGAGGTTCAAATTAATGTAATTGATATTAAATACATAGATGAATATGAAAATTACACACCTAAACTAGCAACTGGAACAAGACGATATAGTAATGCTAATAAAGGAACAACCTATGATTTAGCAATTCAAGATATTATGGACGGGCAAAGATTTTCTGTAAAAGTTGAGGAAAATGTTTCAATAAATGATGGGAAACAAGGAACTTTAATTACTATTAATAACGAAGGTTAAATGTATAATAAGGAGGGAATATGGAAGATAATTTACAAAGAGTTTTTTCAATATTAATTTCAATACTTATTTTATTTATATTACCATTATACATTGCTTTTGAAAAAATGGATGATATATCATATTCTCTTGCACTTAAAATTACTAGTAATTTTGTAGACAATGTAACTGCAAAAGGATATTTAACAAAAGAAATGTATAACGATTACATATCAAGGCTTTCAGTCACAGGAAATGTGTATGATGTAAAAATGGAACATGTTGCTAAAAAATATGAACCTGCACTTTTTGTATATAATAATGAAAATAGAGTTATATCTATTCTTGATTATTCTTTGTATGCTGGACAGTGGACAAATAGTGAAGATAGTTTAAAGATATCTTCTCGAAATGTTGCTTATAGTTATAAAAAATCAGATATTAAGTTATCATATAATACGTCAGAAATAAAATACACACAAGAACAAATATTAAAAGTATTAAACTCAAATGGTGATATACCATATTCAAAGATGTCACTAAATCAATATTCTTCATTAGATAAGAAAGAAATTACTAGTCTTCCATATATGTATGCTAATTATAAATTAAATGATGATGCTAATATGGAAGTTGATAATGAAAATAGAATATATACAATGAATAAAGGCGATGAATTTTCTGTTAGAATAAAAAATGAAAATGTAACAATTGCTACAGTTTTATTTAATGCATTTACTTTAGGAATAGGCGGAACTGAAAATAATGTTCGTGTATATATAAATTATGGAGGAACTATTAAAGAAGAAGAGTATAAAAATTTAGAAAATAACAATGATAAAGTGTTTATGCTTGGTGATGTAAATGGAGATGGAACTGTTAATGTTCTTGATGTGACATTATTAGAAAAATATTTATCTAAAGAAGTAAATCTTTCTTCTGATCAACTTAAATCCGCTGATGTAAATCAAGATGAAATAATAGATATAAAAGACTTGACGTCATTGAAACAAATGACTAGTTAATTATAGTTATATAATTTAGGAGGTGAGTCTCACTATTGGATTACATGTCAAATAAAGCATTGATAATTGCTGTAAGCTTAATTGTGACAATGGCAATTGCAAGTGCAGTTCTTTTAATTATAAATCAAGTTGTAACTGTATATGGACAAGTGTATGAAACAGATACTTCTATTCAATCTGGATTCGATGAGTTTGACTCATATGATAATACTCAAAAAACAGCTTTAGATGTATTAAATACAGTTAAGAAGTATAAAAATAATAGTTTAGTTAGTGTTGTAGATGGAAATGGTAGTCCATATAATGAAGAAGCTTTAAAAAGAAGTTTAAATGTTGAAAATGCAGGTACAGGAGATTTGTCTGTAAATTCAACAGAGGCATCTAAAACATACAGTTCTACAATAAAAAGAGATAATAATAAAGTGACAATAATATTAAAGGAAAATTAGTATTCAGGGGGTGAAAATAATGGATGAATCAACAAATACATTATTATATACAGCTACATATGTTATTATATTTATAATTGCTGTAAGTTTAGCTATTGTTCTATTTTTAAGTGTAAATAGATTTGCTGACTCTGCATTTGAGTATTCAGTGGGAATAGAAACATCTATTATTAATACTCCAACAACTGGACTCGAAGAAGCACAAAAAGGTCAAGCTCATTTGACGAGTACTGATGTATTTTCATATTTTGTAAATTACATTAAAAAGGACCTATATGGTGAGAAAAAATCAGATGACGGATATAACGTTACAATAACGACTGAATCAGGGAATTTGGATAGTAATATGAGTTATGCTGAGGCATTAAAGAAAATAGGTACAAAGAATTACATTTTAAGATACAAGGGAAACAAAAATATAGAAATAACGCTAAATTAAATTATATTATTTGATAGTAAAAGGGGGAGATAGTATTTATGAAGGATAATTTAAGTATTGTTATAACTATAATTGTTTTAGTACTTCTTATGGTGCTATTTCCTCTATATAATTTTTTTGAAAGACAAGATGATATGTCATATAATTTAGTATTAAAGGCGACTACCAATTTCGCAGATCAAGTAATGAATAATGGATATATTGATCAAAATATGTATAATAATTTAGTAAATGAATTAGGTAATACAGGAAATATATATGATATACAGATTGAAGCGCACAGGAAAGTTTTAACAAAAGACAAAGATAACATTACAGGTGATACATATGTTGAGCAAAGCTATATAGACTATAACGATGATATATTTAATTCATTAGAAAAATCCAATGGCGTTATGGATAAACAGCTAAAAAATAATATATACTTAATGAATGAGAACGACGAAATATATGTAAAAGTAAAAAATAGTAATACAACACTTGCAGGTTCTTTGTTCAATTCAATTATAGTTACATCTTCTAAGACAAGAATAGAAGTAAATTATGGGGGAATTATAAAAAACAACTCATGGGCAAAAATTGACGCAACATATAAAGGACATATACAGGCTCCAGGTGCGCCAAGAATTACAGTTGGTGGAGAAGGGGTTACTGGTAATAGTATTCAAATTTCATATAATAAATTTATAGATACAGATATAGAAGCTACATCTGTAGCATTTAATAATCAAGATACAAATATTCCAAATGAAATTGAAAAATATATTTGGAGTATAACAGATAATAGTACAAAAGAAAGTTATGATTATAATAGGTCAAATAAATTAGAAAAAAACAAAGATTTTTTTCAAGATGGTAATACATATAAAATAGAAGTATATGCAGTTGATACACTAGGATATCGTTCTGATAGTACAATAATTACTCTTGAATTGAAAGAGCCATCATCTACTACTGGTGAGATTAAAAAAACATTTACAAGTGATGACATAGAAAAAGTAAATAAATATCTAGAAAATAATGAGGAACTTACTAGCCAAGAAAAAGAGCTATATGACATTGATAATAATCAAAAAATTACAGCTGAGGATATGGAATACATAAATGAGTATTTAGAAAATGGGTATATAACTGGTGATGTTAATCAAGATTTTAAAATAACAGAAGAAGATAATAAAATGCTATTAGAGTATTTCGCCAAAGTTGTTACGTTGAATGAAACTCAGTTAAAAGCTGCTGATGTTAATAAGGATGGGTTTATTGATGCGAGTGATGCTACAGAAATTTTAAAACTGATTTCTAAAGCTCAAACTATTAAATAAATATATTTGAAAAGGGGTGTATAAATGAAAATTACAGACTTTGCTTTGATATTTGTTGGAATTACTCTTCCAATTATTATAACAGTATATGTAAATGTTTCTTTTACAATAAAAGCAGAAGAACAAGAAATGTATTACAAAAAAATAATAAATGCTGCATTAGATGATGCCTCTAATCAAATGAAAGAAGTTGAAAACTCAGATAAGGAAATTGACTATGGATACTCAGGTACTAGTGATAATAAAATCAGTGTAAATGCACAAGTGGGTGTTGATACTTTTTTAAATTCATTATATAATAATTTTGGAATAAAAGGTAATGATACTGCTGAAAATTACTTACAATATTTTATTCCAGCTATAGCTATAATAGACTATAATGGAGTTCAGGTATCTTCAATTGAAGAATTTACAGAAAATGGACAAAATGTAATAAAGCATGTGTTAAAGCCAAAGAAATATTACTCATATACATATTATTTATGTGCAACTCCAGGGGATGTAAGCAAACTTACTTATACAGAAGATTATGAAACAGCTGTAAAGAATGGTCTTCATTCAACTCACATAGTAGAATTTACAATGGATGATTACATTACACATAGAGGATATGTATATAAAAATACAGGAGATATAGATGAAATAGGAGTTTCAAGTTTCTATATATCAGATAGCAAAAACAATTCAAAATTGGTTGCAAATGTTGATAGTAATGCTTCATTATTACAAAGGGAAAAAGATGTATTACCTAAAATAATTTCAAACCTACAAAATAAAAGAAAATCAGTTATAATTAATTCTATACAAGACGAGATGGAATATGCAACTAATAACAATAATTCTTATGCATCACAAGCAGGGATAAGATATAATTTCGTATTTCCAACTTTAGAAGAAGGAGAAATGGAGAGTCAAATACAAAATGTTGGTATAATGGCTTTAGTTCAAGGAATATCAATTGGAAATAGATATTTAAATGTAAGAGCATATAGTACATCAAAATTAACAGAAATAACTCGTTATTATTTATCTATTCCAAATACAGATGGAATATATAAGACAAAGTATAATTTAAATCTATACCATAAAGATAAAAATTGTCCAGAATATAGAGCTTTTGCAAGTAATAAAGAAAATGTTAATATTACTCCAAGTTTTTTATTTACAAAACAACAAGCTGCATCGGTAAAAGCAGTGTTGAAAAAAGACAATACATATATACAATTGGAAGGATTTTATCCTTGTCCAGTATGTAATCCATAGAGATTAAGAGGTGAAATTAATGAGTGTTGATAAAACAAACGATATGGAAACTAAGAATGCAAAAAAAAGTAAAGATGAGAAGGAAAAAAATAAACTAGATACATCATCTGAGAAAAAAGGTTTAGAAAAAAATAACGAAGAGAATAGCAATAAAGAAAAAAAGAAAAAAATTATTCCAGCTTATCAAAAAAAAGATGAACCTGAAAAAAAGGAAAAAATAAAACCAGATAAAAAAACAATAAAGTCAAGAATTACTATAGCGATAATCATAGCCTTTGTTGTATTAATAGGTTTAGCTATTTTTGGAATTATTTCTCTTGTAAATTATAACAAGTACAAGCCTTACAAAAAATATGAAGAAACAATGAAAACATATGGGTTTGATAAAATGTACAATAATGAAAGTGCAAAAACTGGTGAGAGTATTACAAAATCTGAAGCAATAAAAATGATTTTATCAGTAGCCTTTAATACAAGTGATATATCAGGATTTGCTGGGGAACCAGAAGAAAATTATGATAATGCAATATGGGTTGAATATGCTAAATATAGAGGTATAATAGGAGATGCTGATATTACTAAGGATAATGCAAATGATAAAGCAACATACATAGAAGTAATACGTTATCTTGCAAATGCAAAGGTAAAAATTCTAGAAAAAGATTTAAACTCTGCGATAAATTTAAAAGTAAAAGATATTAATAAATACAAAACTGATGAACAGACTGCAATAGAAGATATGATTGAAAATGAAATTATAACAATAAACACTAAGAAGATAAATGGTAAAAAGCATATTTTTAAAGGACAAATGAATGAATTAATTTCAAATTTTGCTGTTAAATATAACACTCTTACAATAAATGATGAAAAGATAAATATTAGTGAAGATAAAGAACCATCTAATAAAGATCAATATCCATATACACTTGCTAGTGTAGATAAGAGTGTATATGAAAAAGACTTTTATGTTGATGATGAGAAAAATTTTAAGACACCAAAAGAACTTTATACAACAAAAAAAGAATATTATTCACAAATACAAGAAATAGCTGAAGGATATTACGATTCTATTTTAAATATTGACTATAAAACGATAAATTATGATGAAATGAAAGATAATATTTTACAGTATGTTTTATATGGAACGGAAGGCTTAGATGACTATGTAAATTACGTTAAGGAACATAAAATAGTAATTGAAGGAAAGTCAACTGTAATGTTTCCAGCAATATATTTTGATGGACTTGAGTATGTAGTAAGAATGAAATTAGAGTTTGAAATTAAAAATTCAGATACTAGATATAACCTATTATATATGGATCCTATAGGATCTGATGGTTCAAAAGTTAAATATGAAAATGATAAATATACTGTATATATAGATGCGAAAATGGGAAATGCAATAGATGGGTCTAGTGCATTATATAATAATAATTCAACTATAGTTGACAGTTTACTTAAAGATCAAAAAGATGTTATGGTAAGAGAGTAGGTGAAACAGTGAAAAAAAGTAAAATTTTAAGATTATTTTTAACTTTTATATGTCTTATTGCAATTTCTCTTGTTGGGAATAACGTTTATGGGTATCAGTTAAAGTATAAGGCTGTTGCTACAAATAATGGAAAAGGAGCTCTTGTTAGGACTTATGGTAACACTTATGGATATCCCCCATCTAATTTTAAGTATGGAACGTGGATAGAAAATGTTGATAATTCATTTAGATATAGTGAGGGTTCATATAGAACATATAAAATAGTTTTTCATAATCAGTTAATTTCAAACTATTTAGAGGGATGGAAGTCTAATGGAAGTTCATCAATAGATATTGGATATGACAAAAGTAAAAAAACTTTGACTACAGACGATATAAAGGCAAGTTCAGCATCAATAAATCTTAGTAATCAGTTGGAAACCAGAAAGGCAACAGTTACAGGTCAAAATGATAGTGTCTATCAAAATGGTTTGCATTTTGATAGAGGCAGTGAGGACTTTTACGAATCTAAAGTTACATATCTAAAATTACCCCCAGATCCTGATCGTGGATTAACTAATCAAACAATAACCGTATCAGATTGGTATATATCAAAGAATGCTATAACTAAGGTGATGAATAAATGGTTAAAAAATAATGGAAGTAATGAGATATATTTTTCGTTAGCTGCTAAAACGGGAAATATATATACAGTTGATGATAGAGGAGATTGGTATAGTTCATATAAAGCAGCAGATTATATAGTGTGGTATAATCATGGAGGAAGTACAAATGGCTGGGCAGCTGAAAATAGAGGAATAAATGATGTAGGAAGCCCTGACTCGAAAAAAGTGGGTAGCAATCGTAAGCTTGCAAGTGCTGGTCAGTCAGCAATAAATTTATTTGATAATATATTAGTATTACCTACAGAATTTTACACTCCTCAAGAAGTATATATTAGACATGTTGATTCAAAAGGTAATTTATTAGATATAGCTAATTCTTCAGAAATAAAGGTTACTTCAGATGGAAAACAAAGTATAATTAATAATTCTGGTAAGAAAACAGTGAAAAAAAGTGATAAAACAAATGTTGAATATCAAGAGTATTATAAAATTAATTTGGGAGAAAAATTACAAGTTAGTAGATCACTTACTATGGCTTCAAATGGAAAAATGTATAAATATAAAAATGCAATTGTTTCAAGTGCCAAGACAGCTAAAGCTGCAGCTGATAATGATAATATAAACAAGAATAGTAATAAAAAATCGGATTCATCATTTCAAGTTGGTGGAAATTCTGCTGATAAAGCAGTTACAGTTGTTACTTTTATTTATGATGAAGCTGATGTACCGGGATATCCTCCTGGCGACGACGATCCACCATCAGGAGATATACATACTGAATTTTCTTCTGATGATAATAGTAATGCATGTATTCAAAAATATACTACAACAGATACAAATGTTAAGCCATATTTAAAAACTAATAGAATTCTACTTAAAGATTTGAAGTATAAATTGGAAAAAAATGGTGATACAGTTAAGTACAAAATTGAGCACTTTAACGTACAACAATTAATAGGTGGTAAAATAGATGACAATCCAGATGTCCCTCCTGAAAGTACTGGAAATATATTTGGAGAAGAAAATTATACATTATTTAATTCGGATACAAGTCATATTTTGACTGTAACTAGCAAAAGTAAAGAAGCCAGTCTAAAGTATGCAAGTAATTTTAAAAATTCAAATAATAACGGTAAATTGCCATCTCAATCTTCTATAGATTCATTTGTTAAAAATGAAAATAATAAATCAACCTTTAGTGATTTTGATACAAATGAAAATAATAAATACATACCATTAAAAAAATATAATGGAGTGAGAAATCCAAAATTATCTGCCAATTATCAAGCAATTAATGTCATGAATGATGGAAAAGCAACAAGAGGAAGTATTGGATATCGATATGCCAAAAATAAAGTTAACATTATTGTATATAATCCATTAGAACTTGATACAATAAAAGTTACTTCAAAAGAAATAATTGATCACACGTCATCATCTTCAAAAGGACAAAATGTTATACAAAAAAATGCAGATTTTACAGTAAGTTTTGGAACTAAAGGAAGTTCACAGTATGCTACAATTACGGATACATCAAATTATTTAGATTATTACTATTTAATATTTGATATAGACGTTGTATTAAAATCTGATTATCAAGTGAAAAAACGTATGAATAATGGATTTACAGGATTACAAACTATTTCATCAGGTTCTAAAGTTGAAGCAGGTTCATTAATTAAAATTAATAAAGGAGATAAGGAATTTAACGCAATTGCAAGTAGTAATGAAGCAGGAAAAGATATAGTATCACAAGTACAAAATAACGTTATTTTAATAGGTGTTACTAATAATATGCCTTCAGAAGCTCTTGAAAATTTAATATTCTCTAATGCAGTTAAAAAATATGTAGTAAAAAATGATACTATTGAAGAAAAATATATAAACACTACTATTTCTACAAATAGAGTTGATTTTGTAGATTACTGTGATGCAAATTACGAAAATAAACAATATCATGACAAGCAATATACTAGTGGACATAATATGTATTCAGATGCTTATTATTTTGCAATGGCAAAAGCAGAAACAACTAATGTAGGAAGAATTTATGATTTTAAAGTAACAGATTGCTCTGATATAGATTATAAATCAGTATTTAGAAAGTCTTCAGATACAAACAATATAAATGACTTAACAGGAGTACAATATTTCTCTGGTGTAAAATTATTTAATATTTATACTAACAAAATAAATTCTTTAGAGAATAGAGGAGAAATTAATATAAGTGGAAGTTCTGCTAAAAAAATATTACCTCTTGGACCATATAAAAATACAAATACATCATATGTTAATGCACCAAAAATGGGGTATAGAATTAGTTTTGATTTAAAAACAAGTGGATTTTTTGATGGACAGAGTAGTTATTCTAGAGAAATACTTATACAACCATCATATTATTATATATCAAAAGATGGAACAAATTTCGATAAAGAAATAAATTTATATTATAAAAACTCAGATGGAAAGTATGAAAAATTCTCAGGAAGCGATTATACAATATATTTTAAACCAAAAGATGGGTATAGATCAGTGGCTAATTCTGTAACAGCCGGAAACACATCTGGTATGTCTGAACAATTAGAACCTCTTGCAGTAGGTTCAACTTCAGGATTTACATTAAATTCAAAAATGATGAGCACAGCTGATAATAACTTTATACAGGCTTGGTATGGAGAGTTTAAATTACCTAATTCAACAATAGCTGTAAAAGGTAGTGATGTTTCAAAACCATATACAAATGGGTATATTGGAGTAGTATTTAATATAACAAGTATAGATAAAGATAGCAATGGTAAGGTTATACGTGAGATTAGTTATAACCATAATAATAATAATGCCGCTGAGGATAAGCGAAATAATACTACTCAATGGGACTATGAAGGCTATCTTGGATTTACAAATTATGGAAATAAAGTAGACACTATAACTTTACAACTTGAAAAAGGAGAGTGGAAAATTGATGATTCCAGATATCAAGAGATAAAGGGTACAGTTGTATTATATGATACAGATAATAGAGCATCAAATGATTTTGATTAAAATATCAGGGAAATCCCTGATATTTTTTGTCTAAAATTGTCAAAAAAGTTATTAAAATTGTAAAATACTAATAAAATAAGCCAAAAGCATTGACAAGATATACATAATATGGTATAATTCGTTTGTGAGTATATTTTATTACTCTCCAACAATACGGAGAGTAGTGGATCTCCGTAGTCAGCAATTAAAATTCAAATTTACTTTTTAAAGGAGAATCTATATGAAAAATACATTTAAAAAAAATATTGGACGGACATTTTCAATTTTTCTTGCCATATTTCTTCTGTTAGGCACAATTCCAATTGTTGGCGTTAGTGCTGCTGAAGTAACAAGCAATTTTGAATATACTTTGCTTGATGACGGAACAATTGAAGTTACAAAATATGTAAGTGATAATAACAGTAAAGTTGTTATTCCAGAAGTAATTGATGGAAAAACTGTTACGAGTGTTTCTAAGGTTTGCTTTAATGAATTTAGTGGACCTGCTGATGGTTTTAAAAATATAGAAAGTATTTTTATACCTAAAACAGTTAATAATTTAGGTGAATATGAAGATATATACACTAAAGATAATTGTTGGACATTCAGTAAATTACCTAATCTAAAGGAAATAATAGTTGATAATGAAAATCAAAAATACTCCTCTAGTGAAGGTATATTATTTGATAAGAATAAAGAAACTTTGTTATATTATCCTCGTTCAAAACAGGCAAATGAATATATTGTTCCAAATACAGTTCACTATATAAAAAGTGTTTCATTTTATCAAAATGTTTTTTTGAAAAAATTGAAATTCAGCGGAAAATTATATGAAGTGATTTTGGATGCAGTATATACTCTCGAAGAAGTTGAATATCCGGTTATAACTAATCAGCCTAGTGATTATGTAGTAAGATATTGTCCTAGCTTGAAAAAAATTATAGTCGGAAAAGAAGTAAACTTTATGCCTGAAAATGAATTTAGTGAATTATCAAATGTTACTCTTTATGTTTATAACAATTCATATGCACTTGACTGGGCAAAAGAGCATGGCTTTGCTTACGAGATTATGGAAGAACCACCAATTGAAAAAGATCTCGTTGATGAAGGTACAGGAATAAAAGTAAAAGGAACAATGGATCCTGATGCAACTCTTAAGGTCGAAAAAGTTGAAAGTACAGTAGAAGATGCTGTAGCAACTTATGATATCACACTTCGTAAAGATGGAGATGTTATTCAGCCTTCTGGTACAATTACAATTTCAATTCCTTCAGGAATTAAAGATTGTAAATTGTTCTGGGTTAAAGATGATGGCACTAAAGTTGAAGTAAATGCAATTTACGAAAATGGTAATTATGTGTTTACAACTGATCACTTAAGTGTTTATGCATTAGTTAAGGAGCCTGTTCCTACAACAACGGAGCCGGTTGAAACAACAACAGCTGAATCTGTTACAACAGTTCCTGTTCCTACAACGACAGAGCCGGTTGAAACAACAACAGCTGAACCTGTTACAACAGTTCCCGTTCCTACAACGACAGAACCAGTTGAAACAACAACGGCTGAACCTGTTACAACAGTTCCTGTTCCTACAACGACAGAGCCGGTTGAAACAACAACAGCTGAACCTGTTACAACAGTTCCTGTTCCTACAACGACAGAGCCGGTTGAAACAACAACAGCTGAACCTGTTACAACAGTTCCTGTTCCTACAACAACGGAACCGGTTGAAACAACAACAGTTGAACCAGTAACAACGGTTCCTACAACAGATCCTGTTACTACTGTTGAACCGACAACTAAGTCAGTTGCTACTCCTGATACACCAATTGATAATAACAATTCAAATTCAGGCAACAACTCATCATCTGGTAGTAGTACCACTAATACTAATACTTCAAATGGTGCAGTTGCAACTGGTAATATGTTAGGATTTGACAACAATATCCTTATAGCTATGATTATTGCTGCCACTACAGCTTTAATTGCAGCTTCGAAGAGAAGAAACTCTTCTAAATAAAATGTATATAAATCTCTCTATCATTTGATAGAGAGATTTTTTTCCATAATTTAGGACAAACAGATATAATTTTTGGTGTTATACATATAAATATTAATGGTGATAATATTGAAGAAAAATTACCATTATTTACAATTTTTTACAGTAATAATTATTCTACTATGTATTTTACTTTATGGTATAAATTCTTTTGTAACCAAAAAAGAAAGTTCAAAAAAATTGGAAGAAGAAAAGAATAAAGAATTTGATGAGAAGAGTACAATTGAGTATAAAGCTAATCAAACCATAAGGGTAAAGTATAGCAAAACTGGAAATGTAGTTGCTATGGATATAAATGATTATTTAAGAGGGGTTGTTCCTTCAGAAATGCCACCTTCATATAATATTGAAGCACTAAAGGCACAAGCAATAGTTGCAAGAACATATACGTATAAAAAAATGATGACACATGGTGAAGGCGAAGAGGCTGATATATGCGATAATCATACACATTGTCAGGCTTTTTATGACAAGGATACCTTGTTTTCAATATGGAGAAAAAGGGGATTTAGTGAAGACTTAATTAAGGAATATTGGAATAAAATAAATGAGGCAGTTGTTTCTACACAAAATCAGGTTATAACATACAATGGAGAATATATAAAAGCATTTTTTCATGCAAGTAGTCCGTATAAAACTGAAAATATTGATCAAATATGGGGTGGAGAAAAATTACCATATTTAGTATCAGTGGAAAATGAGGAAAAAGAAGACTATCAAAACAGAACAAGCTGTGTTAAAGTAACATTTGATGATTTTAAATCAAAAATAAAGGAAAAATATGGAAAAGATGTAACTCCTGATGAATGTAAAAATACTTATATAAATGAATATACTACAAGTGGCAGGGTTAAAAATATAAAATGTGGAGAACTTGTTATATCTGCTGAAAATTTAAGGGTATTATTTTCTCTTAAATCTACGGATTTTAAATTAGATATAGAAGATAACAACTTAGTATTCAATGTAACTGGATATGGACATGGAATTGGAATGAGTCAAGTAGGTGCAGATACATATGCAAATAAAGGATATAGTTATGAAGATATTATAAAACACTATTATACAGGAGTTGAAATAACAACTCTTAGTAGTAATTAAAACTTAATACCTTTATCATAGATTTAGTAATATAAATAAGTTATGGTGAATTATATATAAGTTATAACTGATTATAACAAATTATGCTATTTAGATACTATTAGTAATTTTATAGTATCTATTTTTTT
>ULJB01031106.1_pt1 | contig 24562 bp, 26 predicted proteins | sample 1950771 | NCBI WGS metagenome assembly ULJB01 (sample SAMEA4835461, study PRJEB28245) | human gut metagenome | biome: gut microbiome; material: fecal sample | place: Denmark | collected 2008
AATTAATTTTATATTAAGTATGTATTCCCTCAAATGTTTTTGAGATAAAATATAATTACACAAAGATCCCGAAGCAAGTTCGGGATGACATACACAATATAAGGATAAAGGCTATGTGGGATTACTCTGATAAAGTTATAGATCATTACAGAAACCCGAGAAATGTGGGTAAAATTGATAATGCCGATGCAATAGGCGAAGCAGGCTCTTTAGCATGCGGAGATTCTTTAAAAATATATTTAAAAATTAACAACGGTATTGTAACAGATGCAAAATTCCAGACTTTCGGCTGTGGTTCTGCAGTTGCAAGCTCAAGTATTCTGACCGAAATGATTATCGGTAAAACAATTGATGAAGTCAAAAAAATCACCAATAAAGATATTGCAGATGAACTCGGAGGACTTCCTCCGGAAAAAATGCACTGCTCTGTTATGGGATATGAAGCATTGGAAGATGCTCTGAAAAATTATGATGACTACACTGACCTTGATGATATCAGAAACGAGGAAGAAGCAAACAAACAGCGTGAAAAAATCGTCTGCACCTGCTTTGGGATTACTGAAAATGTAATCTGGGATGCAATAAAAATAAACGGGCTTAAAACCGTTGAAGAAATTACAAATTATACAAAAGCAGGCGGCGCCTGCGGCAAATGCAAAGGCTTAATTCAGGATATTATTGACACTTACTATAAAAAAGAAGAACAGGAAGAAAAGACAGCATCAACTCTCAGCCCTGCTCAAAAGATTTTGAAAATAAACAACGTTATAGAAAATCAAATTTCAAATGAATTGAGAAAAGACGGAGGAGACATAACTTTAGTCGATATTGACGGCAATAAAGTTATGGTAAAACTGCGCGGAAAATGTTCGGGATGCAAAAATTCGCATCTTACTCTTAAAGCATTTGTAGAAAAAACTTTGAGAGATACAGTTGATGCTAATATTGAAGTTGTAGAGGTATAAAAATGAGTTTAATATATTTAGATAATAACGCAACAACAAAAGTTGATCCTCAAGTATTAGATGCTATGCTCCCCTTTTTAAAAGAAGAATATGCAAACCCTTCAAGCGTTTACGAATTTGCAAAGCGTTCCAACCATGCAGTAAAAGAAGCACGCGGGGTTATGAAAGACTTTTTTAACGCAAAAGATGAAAAAGAAATCATCTTCACTTCCTGCGGATCTGAAAGTGCAAACACAGCAATCCGCGGTGTTTTAAATATGAACAAAAATAAAAGACATATTATAACGACAAAAGTTGAGCATCCCTGTGTTTTAAACCTCTATCAGACTCTTGAAAAAGAAGGTTACAACGTTGATTATATCGGAGTAAATTCGAACGGCGAACTTGATCTGGCACAACTTGAAGATGCTATTAATGATGATACGGCTCTTGTTTCAGTGATGTATGCAAACAACGAAACAGGTGTAATTTTCCCGATTGAAAAAATATCTGAGATTATCAAATCAAAAAATAAAGAAACAAAATTTTTCGTAGATGCTGTACAGGTATCAGGCAAAATTCCGATTGATGTTCAGGCTCTAGGTGTTGACTTGATGGGAATTTCAGGACATAAATTCCACGCTCCGAAAGGTATCGGCGCTTTATACGTAAATTCCAAAACGCTTATAACTCCTCTGATTATCGGCGGGCATCAGGAACGCGGCAAACGCGCAGGAACTGAAAATGTTCCGTACATAGTCGGAATGGCAAAAGCAGCAGAACTTGCTCAAGACCATTTGAAATATGAGGCAACAGAAGTTAAAAGACTTCGTGATAAGCTCGAAAAAAATATCGTTAAAAACGTATTCAATGCAAGATTAAACACAGGTATCGTAAACAGGGTTCCTAACACGACAAACATAGGCTTTGAATACATTGAAGGGGAATTAATTCTTCTTCACCTGAGTGATTTAGGCATCTGCGCAAGTTCAGGCAGTGCCTGCACATCTGGTTCACTAGAGCCAAGCCACGTATTAAGAGCCATGAACGTTCCGTTTACGGCAATTCATGGAAGCATAAGATTTTCTCTGAGCAAATATACAACAGAAGCGGAAATTGATTATGTATGCGGAAAACTGCCCGGAATTATAGAAAAATTAACAAGCATTTCACCTTTCCAGGACGAATTGGAAGCCTTGAAAAGATTAAAACATTAATCTCGCAATTAATACTTTATACTAATAAAAAAAAATCGTAGTGCTTAAGTTCTACGATTTTTTATTGAAATATAAACTTTTTCAAATCCCGACCGTGTTGAATAGTTTTTCATAACGTTCACCCTTATTCTGTCTTTAAGGAGTTTAAGGCTATGAAAAAATTTATATTAATATTTAGTTTTTTGATTATCTCTAACCCTTGTATTGCAAGCCAGTACGGAGCAATACTTGATAATCTGGAAAATTCTTTATACGGTTTTACATATACAACATCTGATGACGCTTCAAGACTTTCAAGAATCGAAGAAAGCGTTTACGGACAAAGCAAGCCGAATAAATCGGTCAACGAACGTATCGCTTCATTAAAAAAAGATATGTCAGCCGATTTAATAGGACAGGAAATCACACCCAAAGAAGATACGTTTGCCGAAGACGAATACAAATATAACGACAAAATAGCAGAAGAAAAAATGCCGCCTGCAGGAGCTAATGTTGATTATCCGTCCGTAAACGAACTTGAACAACAAATATTTAAACAACAATTCAAAAATCAGGATTTGAACAGCAGACTTGCAAAACTTGAAAAAGAGGCACTCGGCCAGACATTTGAAACGGATGCTTTTTCATCACGTGTTGAAAGATTACAGGCAAAAATCAAACCTGAATCACTTATGGAAAACAAAATCGCACAGGATGAAGGAACTATTCCGCTTGATAAAGATTACAGTTTGAGCGGCTACGAACCACCTGAATTTGACTATGACGCTTATAATACACGAAATAAAAAGTCAGAGAAAGTTAATCTTGCCTCTGTTGAAAAATCTATATTTAAGCACTCATTTAATAATGAAAATATGAATAACAGATTAGCCCGTCTTGAATCAACCATGTTTGGAACAACATTTGATTCAGACACACAGGAGGATCGTTTGAGACGTATTTCAAGCGCTTACAAAGCACAAAAGACAGCAAGCAGATACGACTCAAACAAGTTTTCCCAGAACATGGCAACCGCGATGCAGATTGGTACAATCTTACTGATGATTTTAGCCTGTGTCCTTTAAATGAACAATAGCAAAAAACAGCAGGATTTTGAAGAAAAAATAATTATTTTTCAACTTTAAGGCAATTGCAATAAGATAATTGTTAAGTTAAAATTGACCTATGCAGGAAACTCTTGTTAAAATTAAAGATTTATTTGTTGAATACCAAACAAATAAAGGAATTCTCGGCGGTAAAAAAATTATTCATGCCGTTAACGGAGTTTCATTGGATATTTATAAAGGAGAAATTCTTGCATTAGCAGGCGAATCAGGATGCGGCAAATCTACGCTTGCAAAGGCTTTAATGCGTCTGGAACACGCTAAATCAGGAGAAATTATTATAAAAGAAAAAAATATTCTCTCTCTTAATAGAGCTGATTTAAAAGAGTTTAGAAAACACGCTCAAATGGTTTTCCAAAACCCGTATGCAAGTCTTAATCCTAAAATGAAAATCTTTGATATTTTAAAAGAACCGCTTGAAATTAATACGGATTTAACAAAAGAAAAAATTGAAAATTTAGTCAAAGAAAAAATTAAACTTGCAGGTCTTGATGAAAGCTGTCTTGAGCTTTACCCGCACGAGTTTTCGGGAGGTCAGAGACAGAGAATTGCAATCGCAAGAGCTTTAGTATTAAATCCCGAATTTATTATTGCCGATGAACCGGTTAGCGCACTGGATGTCAGCATTCAGGCACAGGTTATTAATCTTCTGAAAGAATTAAAAGAAAAATACAATCTCACAATAGTTTTAATTACACATGATATGAGTGTAATACAATATCTTGCAGACAGAGTTGCCGTGATGTATTTAGGAGAAATTGTCGAATGCGGAAAGACAAATGATATATTCAGCACACCTCTTCATCCTTATACAAAAGCACTTCTAAGCTCTGTTCCGCAAATAAATAAAACAGGAAGAAAAATTATTCTGAAAGGCGACCTGCCCTCACCTGCAAACCTTCCGCAGGGATGCAAATTCCATACCAGGTGCCCCAATGTAATGGAAAAATGCAAATCGTGCCGGCCGCAAGAAAAAGGTATTTCACATAAAGTAAAATGTTTTCTGTATGATTAATCTGTGATATAATCATTTTATGGACAGAAAAATTGTAACAACAAACAGAAAAGCATTCCACGACTACACAATTATTGAAAAATATGTAGCCGGTATTGTACTGACGGGAACAGAAATTAAATCAATCAGAAAAAATGCTGTTAATTTAAAAGACAGTTTCTGCAAAATTGAAGACAATGAAATTTTTCTGTATAAATGCCACATTTCTCCCTATGAACAGGGAAACCGATTTAACCATGATGCGGAACGCGTCAGAAAATTATTATTAAACAAAAAAGAAATTCTAAAAATGCAGACTAAAGTAAAACAGGACAATTACACAATTGTTCCTCTGGAAGTATTTCTTTCTCACGGCTTTGCAAAAGTTGAAATTGCACTTGCAAAAGGTAAAAAACTTCATGACAAACGCGATGATATTGCAAAAAAAGACCATGCCAGAGAAATAGACAGAGCATCCAAAATCAGATATTAAATTTTATATCATTCTAAACTTGTTTCAAAAGCTTTAGTTTACAATAACAAAAAAGGAGTTAAAATGAAGGTCGTTATTTTAGGTAAAGGAGAAATGTTATCCAACCTTATTGAAGGTACGCTTAATGCAGATTGCAAAATAGCAGGAATTTTCCGTTATGAAAGAACCGTTATGCCTCCGGTATTACTTGCAATCAGAGATTTCTTTAAAAGTTCATCCGATGTAACACTGATAAAACAATATAAATTACATGAAATAAAATGTCATTCAGCAAATTCCGAAAAGTTCAAAAAGGAAATCTTGAAATTGAATGCGGATTTAATTCTTGTCGGGACATGGCATGAAAAATTAAAAAAGGAAATAATAGATCTTCCTGTAATTGCATCCGTTAACGTTCACCCTTCTTTTCTACCAAAATACAGGGGGCCTAATCCTTATTTGCAAACCATTCTGCACATGGAAAAAAGTTCAGGCATAACATTCCATCTTATGGACGAAAATTTTGATAAAGGCGCAATACTTTTTCAAAAAGAAATTGAAATCTTCCCAGGCGACACAGGAAAAGAATTAAAAGAAAGAACCGTTTATCAGGCAAGACTAATGTGTACTGAAATTTTGAATAAATTAAGGGAAGGCTTAATTATTCCTGTCAATCAAAATGAAAAAGAAGCAACATATTTCCCTAATATAAAACCTGATGACATGATGCTTGATTTTACAAAAGAATCGGCAGAACAAATCCATGCAAGAATAAGAGCTTTTCATCCCTGGCTTCCCTGTTATGTTACTTACAAACATAAATATTTTATTCCTAATCCTTACAAACTTAAAATTTTAGATGAAGAGCATACAACAAAAATCTTACAAAAAAATAAAATCACATATCCGAAAGTCGGAGATATAATAAATACAAATTACAAATCACGTTCGATAACAGTTATGTGCAAGGACTGGAAATCTTTAAAGATGACAGGAATTTATCTTTACGGATTTTTAAATAAACCTTTAACGCAGATGTATATTAAAAATTTAGATATACAACAAATACGGGATTAAATATTATTATATGTTTATAATATAATATTAATATGATGAACGTTCAAAACATAGTCGACAGAATAAGAGAAATCATGGACGATGAAACACTTATTCAGCTTAAAGAAGAGCTGAATAGTTATCACGTTGCCGATTTAGCTGATATTTTCCAGTCGCTGAAACCTGAAGAAAGACTTCAATGTTTTAAACTTCTGGAAATTGAAAAAGCTGCCGACTTAATGGAATATTTACCCCCGCAGATGCAGGTTGAATTACTGAGCGATATAGATGAAAATCTTGCATCACAGATTTTAACACAGTTACCGCACGATGCTGCCGCTGATGTCTTAGGCGACATGGAAGAAGATGAAAGTGAAACATATTTAGACAAGCTTCCGCACAAATTTTCAGAAGAAGTAAGAGAACTTTTAACATACAATGAAGATACCGCAGGCGGCATTATGAACCCTTCTGTTTTAACTGTCAATTCTGATATGAGCGTTCAGGACGTTTTAAATCATATAAGAATTAAAGCCGAACAGGACAATATGGAACTTTATTATGTCTATGTTGTCGACAAACAAAACCATCTGCTCGGCGTTGTATCTCTTAGAAAACTTTTAACTTCTCCGACAAATCAAAAAGTTGAAGATATTATGATTTCGGATATTGTAAGGCTTCACGTTGATGATTACAGCGATTACATTATTGATGAATTCATGAAATACCAGTACAATGCCCTGCCTGTTGTAGATTTGTATAACAGACTGAAAGGTATGATTACGTGGGATGACGTACATGATTTGTTCGAAGAAGAAACAACAGAGGAAATTTATCAGTCATCAGGTATTTCTACAGAGCTTGTCGATGAAGATGAAATTCTTTCAGGAAACATTTTAAATGCCATAAGAGCCAGAATGCCATGGCTTTTTATAACATTAATAGGCGAATTTATTGCGGTAAATGTAGGTCATCATTTTGATCATACGCTGCAGGCTTTACCGATAATAGCTATATTTATGCCGCTTCTTGCAGGTCTTGGCGGGAATATCGGAACTCAAAGCATTACACTTATGGTACGTGGTCTTTCAACCGGACAGGTAACTCTAAATTCCGCAATTCACCATATATTAAGAGAGGCAAGCATAGGACTCATCATCGGCACAATATTCGGAGTACTTGTTACACTTGTATGCTGGGGCTGGCAGCACAGCAAGGAACTCGGTGCTGTTGTCGGGTTTGCTATGACTGTTAATATGACAATGGCTACAATAATTGGTACATTTACACCGTTTGCTCTTAAAGCAATGAAAGTAGATCCTGCAGTCGCATCAGGTCCCGTTATTGCGACAACAATTGACGTATTAGGGCTGGCTATTTATTTTACGCTGGTATCATCTTTTTTAATCAAGGTTATGTAAAAGGTAAATAATATGACAAACAATCAAAAAATTAGAAGAAGAGAATTAAATAGCAGATCAGAATCATTTATAAAACATCAAAAACAATTAAGAGAAGAACGTTCTTCTTTTGCAAAAGTTCTTATCGGAATGACTATTGTTTTTATAGGTGTAATATTAAGTATTTTTGTTCTTGCTGATAATGAAAACTTTTTAGAGAAACACTTTGGCAAAGAATCTGTTATTACAAAACTGTTCCAAAAATTAACAATAAGCAATGACAATAAAGAACACGCTGATTTTGCGCTTCCGTTCGGGCTGAGACGCCAGAATATTTTATTTCTGGGAGTTGATGCAAGCAACAATCCGAACGATTTGTGGACAGGGACAAGAACTGATACAATTATTCTGGTTAATATTGACCCGCGGACTAAATCGATTAATGCTTTATCAATTCCACGCGACAGCAAAGTTTATCTGCCAGGTGATAACGGTGTAAATAAAATTAACGCTGCACACGCAATCGGCGGAATTGAAATGACTAAAAAAACAATTGAAGATACTTTAGGAGTCCATATTGACAGATACATTATGGTTCATGACGGCGCTGTTAAAGAAATTGTCGATGCTATGGACGGTCTTGATGTATATATTGAAAAGCCAATGCATTACAATGATTACTCAGGACATTTATTTATCAATTTTTCAAAGGGGAATCATCACTTAACTGGACAGGAAGCTGTAGAATACTTAAGATTCAGACACGATGCACTTGGTGATATCGGCAGAACTCAAAGACAGCAATGGCTTTTGAGAAGTTTATTAACCAAACTTAAACAGCCTTCTACAATTACCAAAATTCCCGATATAATTTCCGTTGCAAAAAAATATGTGAAAACAGATATGTCTTTTTATGAAATGTCTCAATATGCAGGTCTTGCAAAGCATATAGATATGGATAAAATTGAAATTGCAATGCTACCGGGTGCCCCAAATAAAAAAGGCTACATAAGCTACTGGATTTTAGATCCTGAAAAAACACAGGAAGTTATAAACAGAGTAATTTACCGCGACAAAACACCTGTTGAAGATATGGGGCAATTAAGCGCCAGTGTATTAAGCTCAAATTCTTCAAAAGCTCCGCAGATAGAAGAAGCTCTCAAAACAGCCGGTATAGAAATAAAATGCAGAGGGACGGCATCAAGAGCTCATTCACAATTTATCGCACATTCATCCAAAATAACAAATGAATATTATAATCATCTTGCGAAAAACAATCCGGCTTTTGCAGGTTTGCAATTTGTATATGATCCAGTAAATTACTATTGCGGAGAGACAGACTTTACAATAATATTATCGGGAGATTAAACTCCTGATTATATGTGCCTGTAGCTCAGCAGGATAGAGCGTTTCCCTCCGAAGGAAAAGGTCGTGCGTTCGAATCGCATCAGGCACAAAAATAAATAACTTCTTGGTATTTTATCCTTTTGTACAGATTAATAGCGCATTTGGATAGTTATCGGCGTTTCAGCAAAATTTTTGCAAATAGCACAAATTTTATGCTATAATGAATTTGGTTGACAGCCGGTTTTTTATAAAAATCGAAAAAGTATGAGGCTTCGTAGCTCAGCAGGATAGAGCAGCGGTTTCCTAAACCGAAGATCGCGCGTTCGAATCGCGCCGGGGCCACCATACTTTTTGATAAATTTTTAATAAAGATTTCGGCAGCGATGAGAGCGCTTTTTTGCGTTCGTGATAAGTGAGCAGAGGGCGAAGGAGTTTTAATTGTTACGGATTAAATGAAACTAACATAATGTATAGAAAACACAATGTAACTTTTATAAAAAAAATAATGAATGAATGGTGGAATATGATTGAAAACTATTCGAAACGGGATCAGCTGTCATTATCATATGTTCTATGGAAAAATAAAATCGCCGTAAAAGATTTAAGTATAGATAATGCACGTACAGATATTGAAAATTTTAATATATACACTCATAATTTACCGAATTCATTCGGCGGAAGAATTTTGAAATTTATATTCTATTAACAATTACTTTTTAAAATAATAAAACCGCTAAAAGTGCAAAAATAAACAACGGTATATTGTAATGCAAAAATGTCGGGATACAGGTATCTTTAATATGTTCATGCTGCCCATCGATATTTAAACCTGCCGTAGGCCCCAGTGTTGTACCTGATGCAGGAGAGCCTGCATCCCCTAGTGCGGCTGCCGATGCAAATACTGCAATTGCTTCCATAGGATTAAATCCCAGATGAATAAATACGGGGACAAACAAAACCGCTAAAATCGGTATTGTTCCAAAAGAAGTACCGATACCAATAGTTATAAAAAGGCCTACTACAAGCATTAAAAACGAAGCAAGAAGCTTTGAGCCCATCATAAAAGGTATAAGACCGTTAACCAGAGTGTCAATACTTCCCGTTGATTTAAGAACACCTGCAAATCCTGCAGCAACAAGCATTACAAATGCGACATACCCCATAAGTCCTATACCTTCATTTATTAAAGTATCCATCTTTTCAGGATCAATTGCACGTGTGCCGAAAATTATGGTTAAACCGATTAAAGCACCGAGCGGAAGCGATTTCGTCCACAATTGAACTGCAAGAGTCGCAACTGCGGCAAGAAGTGTTATATAATGACTGCCAGTAAAACGCAATGAACGCCGTCTTTCTTCCCTGAATTTTATATTTTCATATACTCTCGGTTTTCTGTAAGAAATAAATACAGCCCATAAAAGCCCGCATAAAAGTCCCAGCCCCAAAATCCACACAGAATGCCATACATCGGTAACAGTAACTTTCATACCGTTTATACTCATATTATCTGCAAGAAGCCGCTGAAAAATCAACCCGAAACCTGCGGGAAATACAATATAAGGAGTTACAAGCCCGAAGGCAAGAGCGCAGGCAACAGCGCGTCTGTCGAGTTTTAGTTTATTCATTACAGAAATTAAAGGCGGAATTATAACGGGGATAAAGGCGATATGCACAGGAATTAAATTCTGCGATGCGCAGGCAAGAAGCGTTAAAATCAACAACAATATAAATTTATTATTTTTTATAAGCAAAATAATTCTTTTGGCAAGTACATCTGCAAGACCTGTATGTGCCATAGCTGCGGCAAATGTCCCGAGCAGAATATAACTCAATGCAGTTTCACTGTTCTGTCCCATTCCGTTTATAAAAACATCCATAATCTGTCCTGCATGCATTCCGGCAACTTTTCCCGCTACAATTGCAGAAACAATTAACGCGAGCAAAACATTTACCCTGCATAAGCACAATATGCAAAGTAAAATAACAGATATAATAATAGGATTAAAAATAAATTCCATTAAACTTACACACCTGCTTTTGATACAACTTCTTCAAACTTTGGTTTACGACCGCAGGATTTATCCTCATCACAAAATCCAAGCCGTTCGCACTTAGGAACAAGATAAGGCTTTAGCCATGGTTCTTCTTTAACAAGTTCATCACACATCATCTTAACCATAGTTCTGATTTCATACTGCGCACGCGTACATAATCTTAAATTTGCGAGATGAATCATTTCTCTTAAATTCAAACTTGCGACAAGAGAACTTGATGCAGCATTCGGCAGAACAAATCTTGCATCTTCTGCAGGAATACCTGCTTCCACAAACTCCTGATACTGCTGCGAAATTTTATTCATAAATTCAACAAATTTCTCTTTCAGCTCAGAATTTTTTTCAATTGTCGGCGGAATTATGTAATCAAACTGCCCTTTTTCTTTTACATATCTCTGAGATTTTTGAGAAAAAGACATGTGTCTGTGTCTTACAAGCTGATGTGTACATGCACGGGACACATTTGAAATAGCAAAGCTTACCTGAATATGTTCTATTGTTGAATAATGACCTGATGAAATTACTCTTTCTATAAGTTTGAGCATTTTTTCTTTATCATCGGTACTGTTATAAATATTTATAGGATAGTCAGCACTGTAGCATGTTCTGCATGCAGTATAAACCGTTTTTAGCATATTTTCCGGCTTTGAAATTAAGTTTACTACAGGTTTGTTGTTATTTTCCATAAATCCTCCCCAATCTCTTAAAAACAATTATACCACTCTTATATATAAGAGTGGTATAATGTAAATTTTTTCTAACAATTAAATTACTTTTACTAAGCTTTTTTATTACCGTAACGTTTGTTAAATCTTTCAACACGACCTTCTGAGTCAAGAATTTTCTGCTGTCCTGTATAGAACGGGTGGCAGTGGTTGCAGATTTCAACAGTAATATTATCGTTGATAGAACCGGTTTCTATTTCGTTACCGCAAACACATTTGATAACGGTTTTCTTATAATCGGGATGAATACCTTTTTTCATTTTTAACCTCTTTCTTTTTCTCAAGATTCCAAACTTGATTAGTTTTAAAATTTCGACTAATTATATGATACTACGGAAATAAAAAAGTGCAAGCGAGGAAAATCTCATGCATCTGTCTGATGTTAAATTTTCTTAATGTTGTCATAATAAAAAAGTTATCCGTTATTAGATTTTATAAAAAGGTGATTATCAGATGAATCTGCACGAAAAATGTTTATTGAGATATCTGCAAAACCCCGATGAATTATCATATTCCACAGAAATATTAAAGGTTAATAATTTTATACTTGAAAAAAAATTTATACTTGAAAATATTACAAACAGCAGTATGACTAAACCTTTTAACACAGAGCAGTAAAATACTTCAATTACTTGAAACATAGTTGCCAAATATCTCAAAATTTATTATACTGATAGAATAAGATTAGTATAAATTAAGATAGAGAGATATGTTTAAAAAAATATCATACGCTTTAGGGTTAATATTTTTTGTAATTTTTGCGTTCCTCGTTTTAAAAAATGCAAATTTAAGTACATTTATTGATACAATAGAAAACAGAACATTTGATCTCAGACAGAGCATATTAATAAGTCAGGGGCATAAAAAGCCGAGTAAGGATATTGTTATTGTCGCAATTGACGATGCAACGTATGAATACATACTTGATACTTACGGGGAATGGCCTTTGCCGCGGGATACTTATGCAAATATTATAAATTATCTTGAAATGCAGAACCCGAAATCAATTGTCTTTGACTTAATGTTTGTAAAATCGCTGAAAAGTAAAAATCAGGCTGATGAAGCTTTAATTAATGCTTTCAAAAAATACAACAATATATTTACATCTATGAACCTTGACAATCAGTCGGCAGATTTGCGCACCCCGCCTGATTTACCAGAAGAAATGAGCATAAAAATAGAGAATAAATCTAAGATTGATTTTCATCAGCTGACGTTTAAAAATTGCAGACTTATTCTGGAAGGGATATTGAAAGCAACGCCGAATATAGGAATTATAAATGTATCACGCTCTGATGACGGTATCTTAAGAAAGATGCCTCTTGTTGTGAAATATAAAGATAAATTTTATCCTCAGCTGGCACTGAGAGCAGGGCTTAATTATCTGGGAGAAAACCAGACATCTTTTGAAATCGATAAACATTCAAATTTTATTATCGGCAATAGAAAAATATATTTGGATGATGACGGAAGTGCAATTCTGAACTGGTACGGACCGGCGGGGACATATACATATATCCCGATGTACCAGCTTATTAAGGCTGTCAAAGGCGAAAAAACAGAAATGGACTACAACTTTACAAATAAAATTGTATATTTCGGAACCACAGCAGCAAGTCTTTTTGACATAAAAACCGTTCCTGCAGGAAAAATTTATCCCGGTGTTGAAGTTCAGGCAACTTATGTAAACAATATTATTGACAATAATTTTATAAGAAAAGTACATAAAGGCTATACAATAGCTTTAAGTATTCTGCTTGCGCTTTTAATTGCATCAGTTGTAACAAGAGTCAGTTCGGCATTTGCAGCATCAATGATGTCTTTATCAACATATCTTATTTATATTTTGACAGCTTACTATGCAATGAAATTTGAAAATCTCTGGCTTGAGCTTGTTTATCCGCTGATATTTTCAATCGGCGCTTTTACTGTTGCTTATATTGTAAAATACCTGATAAAATCCCGTGATTTTGAACAGCAGTACATTCTTGCAACGACTGACGGTCTGACAGAGCTGTATAACCACAGGTATTTTCAGGAGCAAATCAGAATGCAGGTAGAACAGGCAAAACGTTACAGCAGTAATTTTTCGCTCATTATTATTGATATTGATTTCTTTAAAAAATTTAATGATACATTCGGACACCAGTCAGGTGATGCAGTATTAAGACAGGTAGCGCAGACTCTGAAAAAAAATGTCCGAGCAACAGATATAGTATGCAGATACGGCGGAGAAGAAATGAGTATAATTCTTCCTAATACCGGTAAAGATGAAGCTTTTTCTACTGCTCAAAAAATTTGCGAACGCGTTGCATCTAAGAAATTCAGGCTTACTGGCGATAAAGAAACACATGTTACGATAAGTTTAGGGGTTGCGACATTCCCATTTGACGGTGATACAGCACCCGCGATTATCGAAAGTGCTGATAAAAGATTGTATACAGCTAAAAACAGCGGAAGAAATCAAGTAAAATAATTTCAAACATCAAAATTAACCTTCATGTAACAATATATTGCCAACTCCAAACCATATTGGCAAAGCACCTATTACAATAATTGGAGAGGCAAGAACAATCCCAACAAATTTCGCAGAATTTCTTAATGGGTGCAAAATCTTTTTATTAGTTCCTTCGACCACATAAACTTCTTTTAACAAATTTATAGATACATTATTATACACAACAGGTTTTACTAAATGTTTCTCATAAATATCAAATACACCGAAACTATTACCTTTTTTAACTGAAATATATCTGGTCTGAGAGCCTATAGAACTAATATTATCAAATTCCGGTTGATTTAAAATTTCACCTTTTGCATCAATCAATCCATATTTTCCTTTTGATTTGAAAGAAAAAATAATTTTTTTGTAGTTATGATGCTCTGACGCAAATAAATCGTCGCCAAAAGCCTTAATATCATCATACATCGGTTTTATTAGAAACTTATGAATAGTTCTGTCAACAACTCCATATTTGTTATTACAAGTTACGACAGAAAAATCCCCGGTTGCCCTCATTATACCCTTACATTCCTCCGCTAATAATGTAGAATTTATATTAAAAATGGCAACAACTAATAAAATTATATATCTCACATTTATATACCTAGATTACAGGAACATCAACCGGATCGACCAGAATGACGTTTAAAGTATCTCCTTTTCTTAATGAAACATCTTTGCCTTTTCTTATCATATCAGCAAAAAAGTCATAAGCATAATATGCTCCGCCGCCGATTGCTCCGCCGATTGCTCCTATACCTGTCATAAGCTGATCTGCGACAATAACATCATCAAATACATCTCCGCCCCATTCAGTTGCTGTTGATGTAATATCTTTTGTTACTTCCCAGTTTTCTTTCAATGCATCTTTATAACCGCGAGATGAAGTAATCCCGCCGTCATAAGTCAAATCAGAACGCCCAACAATTGAAAATGTTAAAGGAAGCTGTCTGCCGTTCGGAGTTACAACATGGTCAAAATCCAGATATAAAACAGCTCCCTTTGAAAATCTTTTCGGCTGCTCTATTCTTTTTATAGTACCGCGCACCAAAGACCCCATCGGAAGAATTACATCAGAATCAGATGTCTGGTCATTCAACATAATTGCAGTAAATTCCGTCCCTTCAGGATTAATCGAAGTTGATACATTATTCATCATCTGAAGTGAAAATTTTGTACCTGCCGGAATTCTCTTTGTTTTAGCCTTGCCGCTCAAAGGTTCGGCTGATACTGTCTGGACAAATAATAAAAGTGATAATATTAAAGTAATAAATTTCATAAAAACTCTCCTCATTTTAATTTGTATTTTAGTAAATTTTATAAAAAAATGCAATAGCAATGTTAAAAAGTTGCGGACAATTCTGAATACTGGTATTATAAATGTATGTCAAAAATTGATAAAATAGAAGAATTACAAAAAATCTTAAAAGAAGATCAGACAAATTTTCAAGCAAGACGGGAACTTGCGGTATTATTGCTTGATCTGGGATACCCCGAAGAAGCAAGACAGCATTTTTTGTATTTGTCTAAAATCTTTGACGATGACAGCGGAATTTTTTATAATTTAGGTATAACATACGAAAAACTGAAAGACCTTAACAAGGCGGAAGAAGCATATAAAAAAGCAATTGAACTTGCTCCCGATGAAATAGATGCGTACTACAATCTCGGACTTGTTTACACTGATCAAAAGAAATACGAGCAGGCAGTTGACTGCTTTGAAAATGTACTGGCTAAAGATAACAATGACTCAAATTCGTATTTTTCAATAGGACTATGCTATTTTAAAGAAGGTAAGCTTGACGGAGCTAAGTATTATTTTCAAAGGACAATTGACTTAAATGATGCTGATATTTACGCACATTTTTATATTGGAAATATTTTAAAAGAAGAAGGAGACAATGAAGGTGCCAGAGAAAAGTTTAGCAAGGTTCTCGAACTCTCGCCCGATTACAGCTGGGCATACTTTAATCTTGCATCAATCGATTATGAGGAAGGTTATTTTGAATCTGCAATAAAAAATCTCGATAAAACACTTGAACTAAACACGAAAGATATTGAAGCATACAAGATTTATGCAAAAATTCTAACAAAAGCCGGTAAATTAGATAATGCTGCAGTAATTATGGAAACAGCGATAGACAACTGCGGTGCAAATGGAGATTTATACTACATATTAGCGCAAATTCAAAAACTCAGAAAAGCAAACGATGAATATGTAAAATGTATGAATACAGCATTGAAATTCAATAACAGCCTCTCCGTTTCCGCCAAACTGGTAAAAAAAGAACTTGATAACTTTCTCTCATAAATTTTTTATGCTAAAATAAAATCAAAAATCAGCGAGGAATTAATTATTATGAAAATGTCAAAAATGTTTATACAGACCCTTAGAGAATATCCTTCCGATGCAGAAGTTGTTTCTCACAAAATGCTCGGGAGAGCAGGATTTATAAAAAAACTTGCCCCCGGGATATATACATTTACGCCTTTGATGTGGAGAGTTTTAAAAAAGATTGAAAATATTGTAAGAGAAGAAATGGATAATGCGGGCGCACAGGAACTTTTAATGCCGTTTGTCCAGCCGAAAGAATTATGGGAAGAATCAGGCAGATGGGAGGTATACGGCAGGGAATTAATGCGTCTTAAAGACCGCCACGACAGAGATATGTGTCTCGGACCGACTCATGAAGAAATCATAACATCTGTTGCACGCGATGTTCTAAAATCATATAAACAGCTGCCTGTAAATTTATATCAAATCCAATCAAAATTCCGCGATGAAATTAGACCCCGATACGGACTTTTGAGGGGGCGCGAATTCATAATGAAAGACGCATACAGTTTTGATATTGATGAAGAAGGTCTTGACAAAGAATATCAAAATATGGCTAAAGCTTACAAAAAGATTTTTGACAGATGCGGTTTAGATACAAAAATGGTTCAATCCGATTCAGGCGCAATCGGCGGAAGCGTGTCGCATGAATTTATGGTAATTACAGACACAGATGCAGGAGAAAATGATGTATTTTACTGCAATTCTTGTGATTATTCGGCAAACTCAAACCATGCAGTATCTAACTTGCCCGAGACTGTAATTGACGGCAAAGATTATTTTAAAGAAACAAAAATTATTGATACGCCAAATACTCATTCAATTGAAGAATTAAGCAAATTTTTAAATATTCCTGACACTCTGATTTTGAAAACTCTGGTTTATATTATTGATAAAAAACCTGTTCTTGCACTAATCAGAGCCGACAAAGCTGTTGAAGAAACAAAATTAATGAATGCAGCAGGCGGAATTGATATAAGAATAGCATCATCTGGAGAGATAGCAGAACTTATGGCTGAAAAAGGCTTTGATGCCATACCGGGATTTATCGGTCCAAAAGGTATGAAAGACGTTAAAATTATTGCTGATGAAACAGTACGTGATATGAAAAACTTTGTTGTAGGCATCAATCAAACAGACAAACACATGGTTGGCGCAAACCTTTCAGATTTAGAAATTGATAATATTGAATATGCCGATATCCGTCTTGTACAACAAGGCGAATTTTGTCCGCAATGCGGCAAACCATTATTTGTAACAAAAGGCATTGAAGTAGGTAATATTTTCAAACTCGGCACTAAATATTCAAAACCTATGAATGCTGTTTACACTGATGTCAACGGTAAAACTCATCCATATATTATGGGGTGCTACGGAATAGGAATATCAAGAACAGCTGCTGCTGCTGTTGAAGCTCATTATGACGAACATGGGATCAAATGGCCGATTGCAATTGCCCCTTACCATGTAGTGATTGTTCCAGTTAATATCAATGACGAGCTTCAAATGAAAACTGCGGAAAAAATGTATGAAGATTTAAAATCCGCAGGCGTTGAAGTTGTTCTTGACGACAGAGATGAAAGAGCAGGTGTGAAATTTAAAGATGCAGACCTTATAGGTTTCCCGTTCAGAGTAACTGTAGGTAAAACAATTAGCGATGGCTTTGTGGAATATAAAATCCGCGAAACAGGCGAACAGGAAAAGTATACACCTGATGAAGCCACACAAAAACTTATCAATATAATAAAAGTGGTTAAATAATTAACCGCTTTTTTATTACCAGGGATAATCCTTACTGATTTCCCAGCCGTCAAATTCTATAAGTTTTGTACAAAATCCCTTTACAGTTCCGGAACATTTTTTCAGAAGGTATTCTCTTGTTCCATCCCAGCCATAAGAGGGAGCTTTACCGCTTAGATAAAAAGCGAATGTTTTTTTACCGTCAACAATATGCTCTCCTTGAATCGGAGCTGCAGTTTCGCCTAATTCAATACAATCTTTGTAATAAGGACAGAATGTTAAATAAGTACGGCTCGATGTCGATGGATCAGCAGAATTATCCCAGCGGTAAAAATAAAATCCTGATCCGCTTGGCAACGCCCCTACAATACCGTATTTAGATTTTTTAACCTCTGTTGTTTTTATAAATTTTCCAAAATTTTCATTATAAAAATCCAGAGCAGATTGCGCATCTAATGCAACAAGTGAACCCCAGTAATTTTCAGTACCGTTTTGATTATAAACATCCCAATAAGCCTGTTGCCAGATTGATGAAAATTGTTTTATTCTTCCAGCAGTAACTTTTCTCCTGTGATTTGCTATTAATACAGGCATAGTCATCGCAGCCACAACACCTATTACACCAAGAGTGATTAAAACTTCTGCCAGAGTAAATCCACAACGACAATTATTAAAGGTATCAATGTGCATAGCACCCTCTGCTAAACTAAAAGCTTTTTTCATATACAGCTCCTCTTAACATTACTTAATTAAATAGTAATTATAATTTATTATGTTAATTATTTATTAACATGTAAATTATAATAAAAGAATGGGTATAAATATTGACATAGATTACAAAACAGACATCAACGAACTTGTAAGACTTTTGCTTTTTCGCAATAAAATTACAATTGCCGAACTTGCAAGAAGAATGACTGATTTGAGCGGAAAAGAATACTCAAGATTTAACGTCCGCGCCAAAATAGAAAAAGGTTCACTCAGATTTTCAGAAATGGTGTTAATTTGCGAAATTTTAGGATATAAACTTGATATTCATGAACTTTAGTTATTTTTTATGATGTCTGAATGCAAAATACTTAAACAAAATATAAGTAACAACAGATGCCATTAATATAGATACCAGCTGCCCCGCATAAACATTTTTGGTAATAAATCTTACGATTATTTCAAGAATAATTGCATTAAAAGCATAACTGACAACCCATGTTGTACAGCATTTAAAATACTCTTTAAACCAGTGCCCTTTTGTACAGAACACAAAAATTTTCTGATTAACGAATGAAAATACCGAAGAAATTATCCACTGCAAAGCAACGCATATCTGGTAATTTTCGTGTCCTAGCAGACCTACGGCAACTGCAAAAATTATATAAGAAAAAGCTGCATTCCAACCTCCTACAAGCAGGAATCTGATTTTATCGGAAATTGTACACCACCTGTTATATAAAGTAATTACAGCTTCTCTCGTCATTAATATGCCTTTCCTGTCAATGAATTGTGAGCCATATATTCAATACTGTCATCAAGTTTTGAAAGTGTAATTTTTTCTCCGCAACGTTTTTCTAAAGCAAGTTCTATTAAATAATCGGCAAAATGCGGATTTTTCGGCAAAAGCGAACCATGCAGATATGTTCCGAAAACATTTTTATATCTTGCTCCTTCACTTTTGTCTATTCCGTTATTCCCGTTTCCGACAACTACTTTCCCTAGCGGTTTTGTATCTCCTTGAAGATAAGTCAAGCCGCTATGATTTTCAAAACCAACAAGAGTTGCGGGATACAAAAAATCAGTTTCCACGGTAACATTTCCGATAAATCTTTTTTTACCTGCAACAGTATAAGCATCCATAAGGCTTATACCAGGAAGTTTATCACCTTCAAACGGCTGATAGTAATGTCCGAAAAGCTGATATCCCCCGCAAATTCCTAAAAAAACAGCACCTTTATCACGTTCATCCTGCAAAAAATCTTTATTTTTATAAAGTTCTTTAGCTACATCAATCTGCTGTTTATCCTGTCCGCCTCCTATAAAATATAAATCATGTTCCTTTATATTGTCTCCGGCACCGATTTCCTCAAACTCAACTTTAATACCTCGCCACTCACAGCGTTTTTTAAGGGTAATAATATTTCCCATATCTCCGTAAAGATTTAGAAGTTTCGGGTACAGATGCGCTATTGATATTTTTAAATCTTTCTCTTCCATGCTCTTTTAATTATAGCACATAATCATGTTATAATCTCTATATGATAGATACACACTCACATATAAATATGATTGAAGGCTTGACGCTCGACGAGCTTATTAAAGAAGCAGAAGATAACGGCGTTGAAAAAATAATTCTTCCTGCTGCATCGCTTTCAGACATTGATGCAGTATATGAAATTGTACAGAAATATGATAATGTTTACGGGCTTTTAGGGATACATCCCTCAGAAGCAAAAGACTGGACAGATGAACTGGCTGAAAAAATCAGAGAGTACTCTAAAAATAAAAAAATTGTCGGTATCGGAGAAATAGGACTTGATTATTACTGGGATAAGAGTTTTAACGATTTGCAAAAAGAAATATTCGTAAAGCAGATAAAACTTGCAAACGAGCTTAATCTACCCGTATCAATTCACGATAGAGAAGCTCACAAGGATACTTTTGATATTTTAAAAGAACACAATAACGACTCTACAATCATTATGCACTGTTTTTCTGGCAGTGCAGAATTTATGAAAGAATGTGTTAAAGAAGGCTGGTATATTGCTATAGGCGGAGTTGTAACATTCAAAAATGCCGTAAAAGTTAAAGAAGTTGCAAAAGAAGTTCCATTAGATAAACTTCTGCTTGAAACAGACGCCCCCTACCTTACACCTGTACCGTTCAGAGGTAAAGAAAACCATCCGTCTTATGTAAAATACACTGCACAGGAAATCGCAAATCTACGCGGAATGTCTTTTGAAGAAATTGACAAAATTACAACTTTGAACGCTGAAAAAATATTTGCCATTTAAAAGTATAAATATATAAAGGCTGCTTTAAGATTCTGAAACGCATTCAAAATGACAAAAGCTTAATAAAAACAGCTCTTCTATTCTACCGTAACCGATTTTGCGAGGTTCCTCGGCTGGTCAACATCTTTGCCTAAAAATTCCGCGATATAATAAGCTATTAACTGCAAAGGTATAACGGCAATTATCGGCGAGAACAATTCCTGAACATCCGGAACTCTTATTATATGTTCAAACAGCTCATTCAATTTTTCATCTTTAGAATTTGTCAGAGCAATCATTCTTGCGTTTCTTGCCTTTGCTTCCTCGCTGTTTGAAAGAAGTTTGTCATAAACTGATCCGTTCATCAAAATTGATAAAACAGGCATTGTTTCATCAAGCATTGCAATAGGCCCGTGTTTCAACTCTCCTGCAGGATAGCCTGTTGCATTAATATAGCTTATTTCTTTGAGTTTCAAAGCCCCTTCCAGAGCTGTCGGATAATTTATGCCTCTTGCGATATAAATAAAATCTTTTGTATTTGCATACGCTCTTGCAACAGTCTGAATATCTTCTTTGTGCGCAAGAATTTGCTCGATTTTTTGCGGAAGAATCATTAATTCTGCTTTCAAAGATGTTAGAGTTGAAGATGCAATAGAATCTTTGACCTCAGCCATATATAAAGACAAAAGATAAAATGCCATAAGCTGAGCAATATAAGATTTTGTTGCAGCAACAGAAACTTCAATTCCAGCATTAACAGGGATAAGGCTGTCAGCCTCTCTTGCCATTGCACTGTCAGGTCTGTTTGTAATAATTAAAATATGGGAACCTTTAGCTTTAGCCTGACGAATTGCAGTTAAAGTATCGGCAGTTTCACCTGACTGAGACACGCCGATAACAAGTGTATGCTCATCCGTAACGGTTTTTCTGTAAATATATTCGCTTGAGGCTTCAACATCAACAGCAATTCCGCAAAAACTTTCAATGAGGTATTTCCCTACCATTGCAGCATGTAAAGATGTTCCGCATGCAATAATTTGAATACGGTTTAGATGTCTGAGTCTTTCTTTATTGAGATTAACTTCATTCAGAATAATTTCTTCATCAGGAGCATGAAGCCTGCCGACAAGAATATTTCTTATAACATCAGGCTGCTCATGAATTTCTTTAAGCATGAAATGTTTATATCCCATTTTACTGAGCGCAACAGGCTCCCAGGGAAGAATTTCAATTTTTGGAGAAATTTTATTTTTTTCAACATCAATAATATCCATGCTTTCAGGAGTTAAAGTTGCTATCTGGTTATCTTCAAGATAAACAGCCTTATTTGTATGCTTAATAATTGCAGGCACGTCAGATGCCGCGAAATATTCACTGTCCCCGATTCCAATAAGAAGCGGTGCATTGCGTTTTGTAATAACTAGCTTATTTTTGCAGTCGTTATGCATAACGCAAAGAGCGTAAGCACCTTCAATTTCTTCTGATGCGAGTCGGACAGCTTCCGTTAAATCTTTACATTGGGCATACTTTCTTGCAACAAGATGTGCAATAGTTTCTGTATCTGTCTGAGATCGAAAAATACAGCCTGCCTCTTCAAGAGATTTACGTAATTCTTTGTAATTTTCAATAATACCGTTATGTACTACGACAAGATTTCCGCAATTACAGGTATGCGGGTGTGCATTCAAAAGTGTCGGCGCGCCATGCGTTGCCCATCTTATATGACCTATACCCATTGTTGAATTATTAAATTCAGTCTCATGACCTTTTAATTTATCACGTAAATTCTGTAGTTTTCCAACAGCTTTATAAACTTTAATATCTTCTTCACACATTACGGCAATACCTGAAGAATCATATCCCCTGTATTCCAGCTGTTCCAAACCGTCTAACAATATATCAACAACAGATTTGTTACCTACATATCCGACTATTCCGCACATATATTTTTCTCTCCAATAATCTGAAACTCTCTATCTGATATTATAACATTGAAATATTTAAAAATACATTCCCTTATAAAAGTTTTACATCAGGTTGCAAAAATTTATTAAATATAGTATGATTTAAGCGGAATTAAGCAAAAGGGGAAATATTATGAAAAAATTTTTAGTGTTACTCGGGACAATATTAATCGGCACATGTGCTTTTGCAGAAGAAGTATATGTAATCCGCGGGGTCAATTTCGGTAATTTCTGGAAGAAAAAAGGGATTGACGAAGAAAAAGTTTTAAGTGTAGGTCAAAAAATAATGCTTGACAATAAAATTCCCAAACGTGTGCCGATATTTGTCGTAAACAACAAATCCGTAAATGCCAGTGCAAATCTTTACGATAAAACAGTAACTATTAATTCGGGAGCATTTCTTTATATAGACAATGACGATGAACTTGCGTATGTACTTGCACATGAAATAGCTCACTCAGTTGATGCATACGGAGGCATGATTAAATATATGGCAATGGGAGCAAATTCAAAGAAATACGAACAAAAGGCAGATTTAAACGGAATTGATTACATGGTAAAAGCCGGCTACGACCCGATTGCTGCAATCACAATGGGAAATAAAATTTTCGGAGAACCAATCTGGGATTGGGGTTGTACATATCTTCACCCGAAAGGTTCAAAAAGACTTATTGAAATGTATAAATACATTTACGTAAAATATCCGCAATATTTGAATTCGCCTCTTACGCGTACTCCTTCATATAAAAATTTTGAATATGCAATGTCAAAAGATATACTGGAGTTTCAGCTGAAACAGAAAAAACGCAGAATGAAACAGCAGGGTGATTTATAATGTTTAAAAAATTAATTTTGATAAGCTTACTGATGACAGGACTTTCCTCTTTAGCAGAGGAAGTCCCTGTTACAATTACACCTGTACACAAAATTTCAACAGGAGATAAATATTTAAAAGAAGGGAATACTGTTGAATTTAGAGATACAACGACAGGAGAAGGCATAACTGGAATTATAAAAGAAATCACACCAAACGGTTTTGCAGGCGAACCTGCATCATTACTTATTGATAATTTTAAATATAAAAATTCTGACAAAATTCTGAACGGTCAAATTTATGTAAAAGGCGGAGAACATAAAAAATACCAGAACCTTGCAGATAACGGGATTATGCCCGCTACGGTTATAATACGGGGTGGGGAAGTTATACTAAAGCCTGATAAAACAAAGCTAACGGTCTTTTTCAGCGACTACTTTAACTCAGAAGATACTCCTGTCAAAATTACTCCGGCACAGAAAATTTCCACCTGTTATGACGAAATAGAAGTCGGAGACAAAATTAAATTCAAAACAGTAAAAGATGTTTATAAAAACGGAAAATTGTACATAAAAAAAGACACCCCTGTGTACGGTACTGTTGACTATGTCAGCGAAAACGGCTGGGCTTATGATAATGCCCAGATTGATTTTAAAAAATTCAAAACAAAAACAGTAAACGGCAAGGTTATTAATATAGAAAATCCGCTTTCTATTAACGGTTTTGAAATTTTAAAATACAAATCAAACAGAATTGCCCAATTTTTTAACTACTGCGGAGTTGCATTCAGAGGGAAAGAAATAGAAATTACACCTGAAAAAGAACAAGTAGAATTTAATATTTGGTTCTAACATGATTGACAAAACACGAAAAATCAGAAATAATAAATATATAGTTTTTAATTTTTAGG
>ULJB01013851.1_pt1 | contig 23692 bp, 17 predicted proteins | sample 1950771 | NCBI WGS metagenome assembly ULJB01 (sample SAMEA4835461, study PRJEB28245) | human gut metagenome | biome: gut microbiome; material: fecal sample | place: Denmark | collected 2008
CCTAAGCCGTTTGTGTCATATTCGAGCATCTTCCATGTTGCTGTCTTTACGTCGCCGTTGTAATCTTTGCTTATAACGATAGAGTTGTTGGCGTTGATGTCACCCTTCTCATAGTTGATGGCATGATTAATGGTGATATATGCCTCTGTTGTGCTTGTAAGGTCGATTACAGGGCTTACGAGATATGTAACACCTGCCTGGTTCTCTTTAGAGCCGTCTCCGTTGAAATCCTGGAAACCTGTAACCATGGCGCTTGAGTAGTCGTTATACCATTTAAGGCTTCCGCTTGCAGACTGTGATGTAAATGAACCAAGTGAAGAAGAGAAATCCTGGTCGATATATGTGCCGTCAGGAGTTTCGCTGCCGCCTTCTTCAGGTGCCTGGCCTTCCTGAACCTTGATGCTCTTAACCTCCCATGTTGATGACTGGCTTTCTGAGCAGGTGTGGCGCAGTGCGATAACAACCTTGCTTCCCATGTATGATGCAGGGATGTTTACGCTCTTCTCGCAGAATTCAAAACCTGAGTTCAGACCGTCTGTATTGTAGCTTAACGGCTCCCATGTGGCTGTGTTAACGTCGCCTGAATAATCCTTACTTATCAGGATAGTGTTGTTTGTATTGATGTCGCCTCGTTCGTAGTTAAGCGCATGGTTGATGGTTATGTATGCGTTTTCAACACCTGTGAGGTCGATTTCGGGGCCAACAAGATATGTAACTCCCGCCTGGTTCTCTTTCTGACCGTCGCCATTGAAGTCCTGGAATCCTGTAACCATAGCGCTTGAATAGTCGTTGTACCATTTGAGCGAGCCGCTTGCTGATACAGATGTGAAGCTGCCTAACGAGTTGGTGAAACTTTGGTCGAGCAGTACGCCCTCAGGCAAAACTACCTCACCACCGCCGCCTGCATTGGGATCGTCATAAGGAGCGGGAACGTCTTCGCAACTTGTGAATGAGAATGCTGCCATAGCGAGGGCAAGCACTGAAAATAATATCTTTTTCATAACTGTTGTTCTTTTATTGTTTTGTTAAATGTTTTTTATTCTGATATTTTGAAGTCTGAGTCAGAACGCATCAGTATCTGCCATGTGTTGCTGTAGCGTGTGAAGATACCTGTTATGTCAAGTTTCTCCTGTGGCATTACTGTTCCGGCAAAGTCGGCATACGTGCTTGAACGTACTACGAATTCGTTTGAAGAGAATCCTTCTATTGGACGGCTTACGCCGTTGCCGCCGTCTTTCTCTGATTCAGGTGCAAAAGTCTTCACGCCGTCGGCATCTTTGAGTCTTACACCCTTTACAACCATGAGGCGTCCGCAGTTCTCTTTCATGTAGCTGGCGTCTTTTGCCTTGCTGATGTCAAACTCGAGAGTGTCTATCTTTGACGCATCAGCTGCGCCCATCAGCTTGAAGTGCTGTTGCCATACAGTCTTGTTCATTCTGCTCGGGAATGTCTTTCCGCTGGCATTGGTATACGGAGTGCCGATTTGCGGCTGGTATCCGTAGGTTCCGATATAGAGGTCTTTCAGGTTTACAAGTATTTCCTGACCTACAGGCAGATATCCGAAGAGTCCGCCCTGAGAGATGCAGATAAGTATTGCTCCTGTGCCGTCGTCGACAGCCACTTCGCTATAGATGTTTCCGCCAATGTCGTTTCCTGTTACGCGGGCCTTTATCTGCAGGTCGTCTGTTATGCGCGCCGTGTCGTTCTGGTTGGCCAGGGTTGATGCATATTTGGCTTTTAGGTCGGCAATAGATATTACGTTTGTCTCCTGTATGTCGTTATTGCCGTAGGGCGCGGTGTCTCCTGTCGGGTCGCTCCAGTCTTCGTCCATGCATGATGTAACTGAAAGTCCGAGGGCCAGCGTGAGCATTATCAGTTTTATATATTTAATTTTTTTCATCGTCTTTTGATTTTTAGAATCTGTAAGTAATGTTCAGCATGCCGTTAGTTCCGTAAGCATAGAATTTCATCGGGTTCTTAGAGAAGCGGTATGCGCGGATGTTGCCAGAGCTTGTGTAGTCGCTTCTGCTCTGCTCATATCCTCCGGTGCAGAGGTTCTGGTTGTTCAGGATGTTTGTAACCATGAGGTTAATAGAGAGCGATCCACGTTTCAGATAGATGCTTCGGCCGATTGAACCGTCGAGCATGAATCCGCCGTGGCCCTGTGCCTGCTCTAATGCAGATGCGCGCACGTTGCCTTCATTGTCGTAGATGTCGCCTACAGCCTCCTGACGTGCATTGAGTGTGCTCTCGTATCTGTAGCATGGAGAATAAGAGAGGTAGATGCGGTCGTAGTAGTTGCAGCTGAGGTCGAGATACCATCCGCCGCTGTGATAGCTCAAGCCGAGGCTTGCTGCTGTGAGCGGTGTGCCAGAGTCGCGCATGCCTTTGTTGTATACTATTTCGTCGGTGTAGAGCGCGCTTGTTGAGTTCATGTAGCGTACATGAGCGTTGTTCTTGATTTTGGCGTCGCTGATAGTACCGATAAGTTTGATGTCGAATGCGCTTGTAACCTTGAACTTAAGTCCGGCTTCAACTCCGTAATACTCTTTCTTCATGCCTGTCAGAGATACGTATGAGAACGAGTTGATATCGTCGAAGTAGAAGTTCTGCCAGTCGGTTACGTTTGTCAGATAGCTATAGTAAGCGTTGATGTTGGCATGCAGCCATGATGTCTGCAGCTGATAGCCGATTTCGGTGCTGAACACGCGCTCGTTCTTGAGGTTGAGCACGAAGTCGTTGTTGATTTCAGGAGATGCAAACGCATTTCTTGCCTGAGGTGCGCGGTGCTCATATCCGGCTCCGAAGGTCAGCGTGTTGCCGCGTCCGAGATTGAAGCTTGTGCCGAGCTTGAAGCCTCCGTCGAGGAACTGGGCTGTCTTGCTCTTGCCGTAAGAGTTGTTGGCTGCCATACCGTTACGCATTCTACCGTCGCGCTGCATGCTGGTGTATCCCAGTTTTGCTGCTATGGTGTAATGCATAATGCCGAAGTTCTCGCTGTAGCTCGACCATATTTTGCCGTTGTTTACGAGCAGGTTGTAGTCGTAGCCGAATCTGTCGCCCTCTCTTACCACGCCGTTGCGGTTGTTAAGGTCGTACTGTATTTCGTCGGCGTTGCGGTCGTATGTTCCCAGGGCGTATGTGTTTATGTTGTGATATGTGGTAGCTCCGAGCAGGTCTTCCATCGTCTGATAGTGCATGCCTTTGTTTGTAGATGCGATGATACCTAAGTTGAGCTGACTGTTCTTGCTGAGCTGCTTGTTCAGCGTTGACGCGAGTGATACTGTCAGCGCGTCGTTGTGCTTGGCCTGGATGTAGTACATGGCGTCGGCTCCCTGTGCTGAAACCTGGCGGTTAGAATAGTACAGGCGGTCCCAGTTTATCTGGCGGTTGGCCTTCGACGAAGTCCAGTAGTCGTATGCCGTGTTCCAGTCTGCCAGGCATTGCTCAGTGCGGTTGGTGGCGTCGGTCTCGTCCCATACGTCATAGTAGCTGCTCGGCATGTTCTTCCAGTAGTTGGGGTGTGGGTTGTCTGCATTGTTGTAGTTGAGCTTTGTGCTCTTATACATGCTGTATTTTCCCATGAGCGACGTGGTGAGCTTTGTCTCGTCGTCAATTTTCCAGTCCCATGTCAGCAATGCTGTAGGTGCAAAGTCTGTCACGATGCGCGAGTTGCGCTTCTTGCCGTTCTGATATCCCCAGTAAGGGTTATAGTAGCGGTCGTTTGCCAGCCAGTACATCTCGTCAGTACCAGCACCCTGCGATGCACGCTCCGTGGGGTTGCCCCATGTTACTAACGAGAGTGAATGTGCGCCGTCGCCGAACACCTTCTGTACGCCGAGGAAGTAAGAGAGCGAGTTGTAGAATGTTCCCTCAACATATCCCTCGTTGGCCCAGCGGTAAGTTACGTTGCCAGAGAAGGCCCATCCCTTGCTGTTGAGTCCTGAGTTGAATGTGTACATTCCGCGCAGGGTGTAGTTGCGGTTTGCGCCGCTCAGCGTCAGCCTGTGGCCTGTGGGCATGGCAGCCGGGCGGAAGTTATAGTTGTTTGCACCGCCCATTGACGGCATGGCAAAGTTGTTGCTCTCAAAGGGCAATGAGAATTCCATATTGCGTGTCTGCTGGTTGAGTCCGCCTACGACCGAATAGCGGAACTGTCCAGACTCGATGTCGTTCATCGGTACGCCGTTAATGTAGATGTCGTTGAATTTCTGGTCGAATGCACGGTAGCGGAAACGCATAGGTGAGAACAGATATCCAACCTCGCTTGCATAGATGTTTGAGTTAGAGTTCACTATGGTTACGTTTTGTGACATGTCATCGTCTTCGCCCAATTGTGCCTCCGTGAATGTGAATGCCGACTCACTCAAGACGGCACCCCTTTGCCCTATGGAATCGCTTTGCGCATGCAGCAAAGGCGTATAGCATAAAGCAATCACTGCTAATTTCAGCTTTTTTTGCATAATAATGGTTTTAGGTAATAAACTTTTGGCAAAGATAATTTTTTTTAGATAAACATCAAAAATAAAACAAAAAATAATCTTTTTGCTTGCTTCTTTTTGTGTTAAATTTAATCAGAGTGTAATATCTCCACGTTCATTGGCCTTGAATAGCCCGTTTTTACTAGCTTTATGCAACTTTAATAAGCGGTGTTCTTGCAGTTTGCTTTTTTGTTCTATTTTTCGCATGCCACGGTTTTTATGCAGTTTTAGCCTGCGTTTTTTACAATGCAGTTTTTGTATTCTTTCGTGCAGTTTTTTGTCCGTGTATTATGGTTGGCAAAATGCCGTTTTGCAAAAGGTGGTCTTTTGGCTTCCGAAAGACCGCCTTTTACATTGCAATATGCCACCTTTTGCAGCCTAAAAGGATATCTTTTACAATGCCGTTTGTAACTTATTGTATGTCAGTGTGTTATCTTTTTTGTGTATGAACGCCGTGCGCACGGCTGTCTTTGTCAGACTTTGGGCTTGTGCGTATGTGCAGTTCGGCCAGCGTGTTCCATGCAGATGTTGAGCTGCGTTGAGGCTTGCCGTGATGTTGCCGGTTGCGGCAGTCTTGGGCCGATGCGTTGTTTTGGGCCGGCGTGGGCTTTAAGTTGCAATATGGGCACATGCTGGCGTGCTGTGACGTATCCTTCAGGTTTCTCCCGGTTGGCGCTGATGTGGGTTTTTGGCGCAGTGTGTCATTATTGTTACTTGTTTTCTACAAATTTGTTTCAAAATCCGGATAATCAAAAAATAAAGTATCTAATTTTTTGAATTATCTTTAAGTTGCATTATCTTTGCAAAAATAACCACCACCTCCGAAAAGCCATGCTTTCAGCATTGCCATGGGGGATAAATCAGAAAATTGTATTGAAGAAACAATGATTTTTATATTATGAAAAAGTTTAATCTGTTAATTGTTTTGTCTCTCTGGCTTGTTGCCGTGAGCAGTTTTGCACAGAAAAAATATTCAGTGTATGCCGTAGGTTTCTACAATCAGGAAAACCTTTTCGACACATGTCATGATGAAGGCAAGAAAGACTATGAGTATCTGCCCACAGGTTCGTCGCGCTGGAACGGTCTTAAGTATTCGCATAAGTTGCGCAACATGGCCAAGGTGCTGGCCGATATGGGCACCGACGTGCTGCCTGACGTGGGATGTGCTGTGATAGGACTGTCTGAGGTTGAAAACGCCAATGTGCTCAACGACCTTACGGCGCAGGAGCCTCTTCGCGCGCGTGGATATAAATATGTACATATTGAAGGACCCGACAGCCGCGGTATCGACTGTGCGCTGCTCTACAATCCGTCTATGTTCACAGTCAATAATTCTACGCTGCTGCCATACATTCCCGACGAGACCATGCCTGCCAACTTCCGCACGCGCGGATTCCTCACCGTTACCGGCGAGCTTGCAGGCGAGCCTGTTACGGTCATCGTGTGCCACTGGCCGAGCCGTTTCTCTGGATCTTCATATCGTGAGAGGGCTGCACAGCTCGTCAAGAATATCAAGGATTCGCTTGTCAGCGAGAATCCGGCAATGAAGGTGCTCGTTATGGGCGACATGAACGACGACCCGACAAACAAGAGCATGAAAGACATATTGGGAGCAAAGGCCGAAGTGAAGGACGTAAAGGACGGCGACATGTATAATCCGTGGTATAACATCCTGACAAAGCAGGGCGTGGGCACGCTCTCATATCAGGGATCATGGAATCTTTTCGACCAGATAGTGCTTACGCCAAACATGCTTAACCGCGACGGCAAGAAAGACTTCTCGACACTGAAGTTCTGGAAGAATCAGATATTCCGCCGCGACTATCTCTTCAATAATGAAGGAAAATACAAGGGCACGCCTAAGCGTACACACGGAGGAGGCATCTGGCTCGACGGATACAGCGACCACCTGCCTGTTGTTGTTTACTTGGTAAAAGAGCAGAAATGAGCGTAACTGAAGAACATCCGCTAAGGCCTTTTCTGCCTGAAAACACACGGTTGCTGATGCTCGGCAGTTTTCCGCCGGCACGCAACCGTTGGTGTATGGATTTCTTTTATCCCAACTTCATCAATGACATGTGGCGCATATTCGGCCATATTTTCTTCGGCGACAAATTGCATTTTGTAGACAGTGAGGCGAAGACTTTCCGACGTGAGGACATCATCAGTTTCCTTAACGAAAAGGGCATAGGTCTCTACGACACGGCGTGCAAGGTGTGCCGCACAAAGAATACGGCATCAGACAAAGACCTTGAGATTGTTGAAGCCACCGACCTCGGCTCGCTGCTGGCCTCCATACCAACATGCCGCGCCGTGATAACCACGGGACAGAAGGCTACAGACACATTTGCCTCTTACTTCGGAATAAAGCAGCCGAAGGTGGGCGAGGGCATCGGCTTTTCTGTCTTAGGCCGCAGTCTGACGCTATACCGCATGCCGAGCAGTTCGCGCGCATATCCGATGAAGATTGAGCGTAAGGCCGAATATTATGAAAAAGCCTTCAGGCAACTTGGCCTTATTTAAGCAATAAAGTTATTAACCATAAATCCGCAGGGCATATCTACCTTATTAAATATAAGACAATTGCCTGCGACTAAAAAACATATAGAGTATGACCATTATTGGAATAGCCGGTGGAACAGGTTCGGGCAAGACCACCGTTGTGAGAAAGATAGCCGAGGCGCTGCCGCCGCATCATGTGGTTGTGGTTCCGCTCGACTCATATTATAACGACACGTCGCACATGACCGAGGAGGAGCGTCATGCCATAAACTTTGACCATCCGGACGCTTTCGACTGGAAACTGCTTATCAAGCAGGTAAACGAACTGAGAAACGGACAGGCCGTTGAGCAGCCCACATATTCGTATATCAAGTGTAACCGCCTGAAAGAAACGCTGCACGTTGAGCCGAAACCGGTGATAATCATTGAAGGCATCATGACTCTGCTCAACAAGAAACTGCGCGACATGATGGACCTGAAGATATTTGTTGACACCGACTCGGATGAGCGTCTGATACGCAACATACAGCGCGACGTGCTCGAACGCGGGCGCACCGTAGACATGGTTATCAGCCGTTATCTCGAAGTTCTTAAGCCCATGCACGAACAGTTTATCGAGCCTACAAAGAAGTATGCCGACCTCATAATTCCGCAGGGAGGAGAGAACCATAAGGGAATAAACATCCTTTGTAAATACATAGAAAGTCTTGTAAACGTTTAATGCCTCTTCATTGTAGCGTTGACGGCATTAGACCTCATTCTTATAACAAAACAATAAAGGCTGCCCGACATTGTCACGGCAGCCTTTGTTGTTATTAGTCTTTGTCTTTTATTGTCAGATTTGTCTCGATGCGCTTGCGCTCACGGTGAATCTTAAATGCGTTGACGCATTCTGTTGCGCCGTACAGCAGCAGGCACCATCCTATGATAAGCAGCGGCAGCGATGCCGTCTCCATTGGCTTAATCAGCACAAGCAGGCCTGTGAGGAATATCACCGACGGGCATATCCAGAACCACAGTGGCACGCGGAACATCCTTTTGGCATTGACCAGAACCATAAACTGGTTTATGGCTCCGAGGATGATTATGGCTCCGAGAAAGTACATCAGCGACTTGACAAACAGACCCGGCACTATGGTCAGTATCAGACCGAGCAGCACGCTGCCTATTCCTACAATAGGGAATGTAGGCTTGCCCGTTACAATAAGTCGTCCCTGAGCGTCGTAAATTTCAGTGTCTGATGCGTGCGCCCTGGCGTTCAGATATACCGCACACGATATTGCACCCGACACGAGGAACAGCAGTCCGATGGCAATGGTTATGCCTTTCACGGTGTTGTCGGGATTGTTTATCAGCAGTATGCCGATAATTATTGCGCATATAGCGCGAAAAACAGAACTTTGCAATACTTTCATGTCTGTAGATTTTATTTAGATTTTCTTTTATATATAGTCCTTAAGGATTATTATTGTCATGCAGCCATTATGCCGTTTTATTCTTCCTGCCGGCCATGCGGCATTCTGGCTGTAAGTTCTTTGCTCTTTCTTACAAAGATAGTGCGTTTTGTCTTTGTTTACAATAAGTTTAACTTATTTTATACAAAGAATGATAACAAAGTGATGCTGGCCGTGTCCGGCTTGACTTTATCCCGCTGCCGGCACTGTATATGGGTGCCATTAATATGCATGCAAAGGCTTTCGTGTCCTGGCGTCAGCTAAAAAACAGATAACATCAGGCTTAAGCTGACTTTTATTTTGTTTTGTTCTCGTTATGTATTACCTTTGCATTGATTTGAAAACTAAAGAAATATGACAACGCTTTATCTTGTAAGGCACGGCGAGACTGTGGACAACGCAAACCACATCATGCAGGGACAGACGCAGGGCGAGCTTAACGACAAAGGACGTGAGCAGGCCAGAGAACTGGCTGTGCAGATGTCATCCGAGCATATAGATGTCTTTGTGGCGAGCGATTTGTGGCGTGCTGTTGAGACATGTAGAATATTAGCAGAGCCTTACGGGGCTGAAGTTATTACCACGGAACTGCTCAGAGAGCGCGACTGGGGCAGCTTTACCGGACGTTACATACCTGACTTGAAGGATGTTGAATGGCCTGATGACATAGAGACAATTGACGCTTTGAAATCAAGGGCAAGGCGCTTTATTGATTTTATACGTGAAAATTTTCCTGAAAAGAGAGTGCTTGCTGTTGGGCATGGCATTATAAACAAGGCTATTCAGGCTGTGTTTTATGACAAGGAAATGAAGGATATTGCGCCTATGCGCAATACGGAGGTAAGACAGCTGATGCTTTAGTCTTGGCAGGCTATAAGTCTGCCGGGCGCTTATGGCAGTTCATCTGGTTGTTGTCTGTTGCCGTCAGATGTTCTCCGTAGGTGCAGTATTGTCTGTATTATGCGATTGCATAAGGCGCTGATTACGGCAAAATACATAGGACCGACGAGGATTTCTCCTGTCGGTCCTGGTGTTTTTGGACTGTTGAAGACCATGTATCTTGCTGTTTAAGAAGTAGTCTTTATTGTAGGAATTGCAGATTTCAGTCCTCAACAGTCACTTATTTTGTTATCAGTTTTAATGTTTCTTCCTCTTGTCGGCAGCATTGCCCTTTGTCAACGTCCCTGTTTGTCGTTTATGTTTGCGGCAAATTATTCTGTCGTGTCAATGATGCCGTGCTCATACTGTTATGATACTGTCTGTTTGCATGGCTTTGCTTTTATCTTCGTCCGCCAAAGTGTCTGCCGCTGTTTCCGCTAGATGAGCTTTTTCGGCTGCTGCTTCCGCTGCTCTTAAATGAGCGTGTGGGAGTGCTTCTGTTTCCGCTGAAGCTCTTGGTTGACCTCTGTGGAATGAAAGTATTGTTGGGAGTCTTAATCTGGCGGCTGATGCCTTGCCTCCTGTTCCCATTGAAGTTCATGCTTCCGTTGCCGTTTGGTCTCGGCCTTGCTGTTGTCCGCGTACTGCTTTCACGGTTGTTCCTTCTGAAACTTTTTTGTCCCTTCAGGTTGCTTCCGTTGATGTTCCCTTTTACATTCTGAATGGTTTTTATGTTTTCTGGTCTGCGGTTGAAGTTGCGGCCCCATCCGTTTTCTCTTGGCCGCCTGTTGTCTCTGTCTCTTCCGGAGAAAGCACCTTTATGGCCTCTTCCGTAGTCGCCGCGGTCAAATCTGTCTCTCATGCCGTGCCCTCTGTTTATACTTCCGTGGTTAAACGTGCGCCCTTTATACCAGCTGCATCCTCCGTTATGGTGCCAGCTGTGGCCTCCGCGATATGATATGTATACAGTCGGACGGCTGAAGTAGAAGTAGTCGCGTCGTGGATAGCGGGCGTAAATTGCAAAGTGCCATACTCCAGAAGTCCAGTAAAGCGGGCGGTAGAAGTATGTTGCGGCGCAGAATGCCCTGTATTGCCAGTCGAGCAGAATGTAGTTGAAGTCGAGGTTGCGTTGTGTCCAGTATGTGCCGTACAGGTCATCGTATGTGTTGATGCTCATCAGGTAGTCGAGATTCACCTCGTATGCTGCATCATATTGCTCCTCGTTCAGGTTCAGTTCATAGGCCATTTTGTCCGTCAGAAACAGTGCCTGTTCGCGTGCCTGACTATAACTCATCGCCTTTGTTGTGGTGGTGAGTGTCAGCAGGGTTGTCAGTATTATTATAAACTTGTTCATGTCAAAGCCTTTCTGTTTTCTTTTTAACCATATGCAAAGAAAGCTATAATTATTCATATGTAAAAAGGTTTTTCCCTAACTTCAAGGGGGAAAATCCCTATTTTGTGTTTATTCTGCATGCAGATGCCGTATTTTACGTTATATTCAGTGCTGTTTTATATCTGATTGTGTGCCGTAAATCCTTTATTTAAAGGATGATATAAGTCTTTTGAATGGTAAATGTAATATTTTTTAATAAATGGCGTTATATATTAAAATTTGTTTTTGATGAAATCATTATTACTCGCTTTATTATTATTGTCATCTGCCGGTCAGGCTTTTTCACAAGGATGGGAAGAAGACAAGCCTGAGAAACTGCGTCTCGACAAGGGACTTAAATATAATGTGGAGATGCAGGCCGACTTCTCTTCTGGAAGTACGCCGCTTTGGCTCAATGCCAACAGATACGGACTTAGTTCGCTCGACGAAACGAACGGATATGTCAGGGCTGGCCTGTTCAGACCCTTACGCACAGATTCGGCCAGACGGTGGGGAGTAGGCTATGGCGTAGATCTTGCCGTGCCTTATAATTATACAAGCAATTTCGTTGTCCAGCAGGCTTTCGTTGAGGCACGCTGGCTTCATGGAGTGCTTATCGTCGGAAGCAAACAGTATCCAATGGAGCTGAAGGACGACCGCCTGAGCAGCGGTTCGCAGACGTTCGGCATTAACGCAAGACCTGTGCCACAGGTGCGTCTGGCTCTGCCTGATTATTGGACTCTGCCTTTTGCCAACGGCTGGCTTCACCTAAAGGGACACATTGCCTACGGAATGATGACTGATGACGGATGGCAGCATGACTTTACAGGAAAGAAGAGCAAATATGCCGACAATGTGCTGTATCACAGCAAGGCAGGATATTTGAAGTTTGGAAATGAGAATTTCTTTTGTCCTTTCTCGTTTGAACTTGGACTTGAGATGGCTTCAACTTTCGGCGGAACGTCGTATCTTCCTGACGGAAATGGAGGCATGACAGCCATAAAGGGCGACACCGGTTTCAGTGCATTCTGGAATGCTTTTATTCCAGGCGGAGCAGATGTTGGCGAGACTACCTATCAGAACGCCGAAGGCAATCAGGTAGGAAGCTGGCTCGTGCGCCTTAACTGGGAAGAAGACCTGTGGCGTTTCAGCATCTATGCCGACAAATATTTTGAAGATCATTCAGCCATGTTCCTGGTTGACTATGACGGATATGGCGAGGGAAACGAGTGGCAGGAAAAGAAGAAAAGCCGCTATCTTCTGTATGACTTTAAAGACATTATGCTTGGTGCAGAGTTCAGAATGAACTATGACAGATGGGTGAACGGCGTGGTGTTTGAGTATATTTATTCGAAATATCAGAGCGGTCCTATTTATCACGACCATACAAGTACGATACCCGACCATATTGGCGGCAAGGATAATTTCTATAATCACGGAATGTATACAGGCTGGCAGCATTGGGGACAGGTGATGGGCAATCCGCTCTACCGTTCGCCGCTGTATAATTCAGACGGCACGATATGTGTGAAGGACAACCGCTTCATGGCTTTCCATCTCGGTATAGACGGATGTCCTATTGAGCGCTTTACATATAGATTGCTGGCTTCGTGGCAGGAAGGCCTGGGTACTTATGACGATCCGTATGGCAAGACCCGCCACAATTTCAGCTTTATGCTTGAGGGACAATACGCCTTCGGCGGCAAACTGCTGAAGGGATGGAGCGTTAAGGGTGCCTATGGAATGGATCTTGGCAGCATACTTGGCAACAATTACGGATTTCAGTTGACGGTGGCAAAGACCGGACTTCTTAATTTATAATTACGTATATGAAGATGAAACATTGTTACATAAATATTTTTATAGCTTTTGTTGTTTCCATGATGTTTGGTGCGTGTGAGATACGGACGCTTGACAATGGCGACCTTGACGGTATGTGGCATTTGACGCGAGTAGACACGCTGTCCACGTCGACCACAGCAGATCTTGGCAATGAGCGAATCTACTGGTCGTTTCAGGCCAGGCTGTTGCAGCTCGACGATAAGTCGGGGATGCATCAGAGCCTGTTGATGAGATTTGAACATAATGGTGCCACCCTTCGTCTTTATGACCCTTATATCTATGACCGTGAAAATGGTGACAAGCCCCTTGAGGACATTACGCTGCTTAATCCTTTTGGAATTGTGGCGCCTGACGAGACGTATACCATAGAAAGTCTTAGCGGAAACAAGATGATATTGTTGTCGGGTACTTATCGTATGTATTTCAAAAAAATGTAGTCAGGGTATAAACTTATACTCCGTAAGATACAAGTGTAAATATATTATCCGTGGTTTTGGGCCACCCTATTTGAGGGTTTGTGGGATATATACAATTGGCGCCACGCTTTTGGGTGATGTAAATTATAATTATTTGATATCTGTGGCATGAGCCGAGTGCCGTGATTTTGATGTTTCTTAATTTAGTATTTTGAACATTAAAATGGCATTTGCAGGCGGCTCATGCCACATTTTTATTTTTATGCAGTAATGGCTGCAGCGACATGTTTATCTTATCTTGATTTTCGTAACTTATAAAAGATTGTTTCCTGCATTTTAAAAGGTGATGTTATACAAATAAAAAAGCGTCCATTCGCATTGCAAATGGACGCTTTTAATAATCTTGATGATATTTGTTTAACTTTTAACTCTCTCAGAAACAACTTTTATATCGCCTACGTGCGAATGCTTTCTCATTATTATATAGTTGAGCGCAAGGTTCACGCCGATGTATATTAACACGTCTATGATAAACACAACAGTGTTGCTCATTGCCATAAGCATGAAATGGTTGGCTGCAACATAAAATACAGCCAATAGCAATATTGCTACAAGAGCTTTGTGCTGAGTGCATCCGGCACTCATAAACTTATGGTGAATGTGTGTCTTGTCGGCAGAAAAAGGCGACCTCTTGTGGTAAATCCTCATCATGAAAACCCTGACAACATCAAACATGGGTACCAGAAGAAGGGTGAAGGCTATGATGAAGTCGAACTTGTGGTGAGACATCACAGCCGTATTGTTCATAGAATATTTTATACAGAGAAAACCGAGCAGGTAACCCAGCGTAAGGCTTCCTGAGTCGCCCATGAATATCTTTCGGTTGTTTTCAGCCGATCCGAACAGATTGAAGTACATAAATGCCACAAGCACACCTATCAGGCCTGCAATCAGTATAGAATAGCTCCATACGTTCTGAACGATGAACATATAGAGAAAACCAGACAGGGCTATTATTGACAAACTGGCCGCAAGGCCGTCTATTCCGTCAATAAGGTTGATGGCATTGTCGATAAACACAATAGTAAGCACCGTCAGCGGAAAACCTATATAATAAGGAATCTCATGAATACCGAAAAAGCCGTACATATTGTTGATATACAGTCCTGACAAAGGCAGGGCACAGGCTGCGATAATCTGCACGATAAACTTGATGAGCGGCGACAGCCCCAAAATGTCATCAACTATGCCCATTACATATATCATCAGCATGCTCAGCAGGAAATAAATGCTCCACAGGTTGATTGTTACCTGCTTGTCGGTAGTGTTGATTACATACAACGCTGCGGCAAACGACAGCAGCATGCTGGGCATGAAGGATATTCCTCCAAGCCGCGGAATGGCGTTGTGATGTATTTTTCGTGCGTCGGGTATGTCATAAAGTTTACGCGACTTGCAGAAGTTAAGTATCAGCGGGATAAACAAAAAACCGCATATGGCACTGATGATGAATACCCCGATAATGCATAATATGTAGATGTTCATAAGATTTCGTTAGTGCGATTACTTCTTATAAAACCCTAATAATCTTAAAATATTGCATGACTGGATGAATTTATTTTAAATTTATATGACATTTATGCTGTCCCAATTGATGAAAACATTATTTTATCAGTTGATATAATATTTCCATTCTTCCTCTATCAGTCATACTTAATGCTCATAATTTACTTTTTGCATACCTCATTATATGCAATATGGTATAAAATTAATACAGAATGTTTTGTTTATGCAAAAATATAATTAGTTTTGCACAAATTACGGATGTATACAAGTTTACTTAATTAGATTTATGAGTAAAATCATTTTTACGATTTTGAGTTTGTTTGCATTTATGGTTGCAAATGCACAGGTGTGGGACGGTACTGCAAAGGCTTGGACAAAAGGAAGCGGAACCGAAGCAGACCCGTATCTCATTGAGACAGGAGAAAATCTGGCTTATCTGGCAGAGACTGTTACTGCCGGAGAAACTTATGAGGGTGTGTTCTTTAAACTTGTAAACAGTCTTGACATGGGAGGTGGACTGCACAAGTTTTCGCCTATAGGCTTTTTTAACGAGTATGCTGATCTGGAAAATCCGGGTCAGATGATTGACGAGTCAAAATATTTTTTAGGCGTTTTTGACGGCAACGGTAAAACCGTGGACAACGTGCACATATATTTTATTGACGCCCAAAACAGCGTAGGCGGCACAGGACTCTTTGCCTGTATATCAAAAAATGCCGTAGTGAAGAATCTTACAATAGGCAAAAATTCGGTTGTTGAAGGCACCGACGGCTCTGGCGCTGTTGTTGGAGCAATGACTGGTGGCAGGATTGAGAACTGCGTAAACAAGGCATCTATAGCAATAACCCAGGGCCTGGGGCAGGGTGGCATCGTCGGCACAATGTATGGCGGCACGGTGTCTGGCTGCATCAATGACGCTGATATAGCGGGCAGTACAGACTTAGGCGGCATTGCAGGATATGTAGACCGTGGAGGAGTAATCGAAAATTGTTATAACAGGGGCAATATAGTCTTTACCGGATTTTTTGCAGGCGGACTTGTCGGCTTTCTGGTAGACGGTACATTGAGAAACTGCTATAACTGTGGAGAGATATTAAGCGATTTTACTGGCAATGCTGTTGTAGGCACTACAGAAGACGGTGTTGTAATAGAAAATTGCTATTATCTTGAAACAGAAGAAGGAGCCGCTGATGATAATAGTGCTGTTGTCAAGAAGACGGCAGACGAGATGAAGAGCGATGATTTCCTGTATGCGCTTGACAACGGACAAAATGCATGGAAGAAAGACGCAAACGGCATTAATAATGGATTTCCGCTACTAAGCTGGCAAGATGAAAGTACTGTATCTGTAGGCTCAGTCTTGCAGGAAGACAAAATCGGGCTTGTTGTGTCAGGCCATAATGTCTCAGCTTCTGTAGAAGGCGCTTACAGAATTGTGGTAACAGATCTTAGCGGGAAAACAATAGCAGACAAAATTATTGACGGAGGTTCATTGTATGTTCCGGTTAAAGGCCTTTATGTAGTAACTATCTATGCTAAAGAAAAAAGCGAGAGCTGCAAGATTATCATAAAGTAGCAGGCTACATTGTGAACGCATAAATCCACAACTGAGATATAATAGATGTCGGCGGACAGAACTTTAGATATGCCGCAAATGAGCGGAAGATGCATCTGGCAAAAAGGAGAATGTTTATTTTGTCCCGTGTTTGTTTGGGGCATACATCTTCTGCCGGCATGAGAAAGATATTTAAGTTAGCATTATAATTTGAAGATGTTTACGGAGCAGCATACTCCGCTATAAAACATCTTAATGATTCATGGACGTTTTATAATATTTTTTACTGTCCGTTCTTGGCGATTAAAAGCATATTTCTCTTTGTTGAAGGAGAGGTATGCTTTTAATTATATAATAAGATGTTTAATTACCTTTCGGTCCGATTTTCTTTGTTTATTATATAAGTCTGTCATCATGCCATAAAAATAGTGATGGCTGTGATCTTTACACGATGAAGTGTTATAACTTTATGCGCATGTCAAACTACAACCAAAGATGAACTTTAATAAAGGCAGTGACAACCTGATTTGGATTTAAAAAAGATTTGGAAACAAATATAGTTTTAACACGGAGAACAGTCAACTAAATCCAGTACACTGCAATATATAGCAAACAAAATTAGATACATTGTAAAATATCAAAAATAAACGATTGAGTTTTACATAAAAACTCGGCCATTTACGGTTAAAAAGTGGCCGAGTTACGATGCATAAACCGGCCATTAACAGTTTGAAAGTAAATGGATGCTGGTTGCTTAAAGAATTGTTGTGTGACTATGCGTAAACACTTTATCTGTAATCTTTAGTGATTGAAATGGTTACAGTTTTTTATGCTATATTTCTGCTGTTGGTTTAAATTGTGAAAAATAGTTCTCAAACAGATGCTTTTATCCGGATAGATAGTCTGGCTGATTTGTTATATTGAATATTCCTTTATATGGATATATGCATGTTGAATAACCTCATCTTGTTCATGGTCTTAATGGGCTTAAAACTACGTGAAAGTTTTATAATTGGTCGTCTGCCATGTTATTCCGAGCCTATAAAATTCTTATATTTGCATGAATCCCTTTCGAGGTTAAAATATTGGATGTATGTTTCTTGTCAGACTTTTTGGCTGTCTTGTGTTATTGTTGATATGCATTGATGGCAGTGCACAAATAACAGGTGTGGTCTTCGATATGGAGACCAAACGTCAGATAGCCGGTGTAAGAGTGTATATCAATCCGAAAGGAACCGTGATTACAGATTCAAGAGGACGTTTTGTAATCAGTCAGCCGTGTAACGGCGTCACTTTTTCACATGTAAGTTATGAAAGCAGGGCATACAGCCGAAAGGAACTTTGTGACACAATATGGCTTATGCCCAAACTCAACCGGCTCGATGAGGTTGTCATTACGGCAAAGGCACCTATAGTGTGCATCAAAAAGGGTGAGGTGTCTAAATATGCAAAACAGTTTAAGGCCCCGTCGGGCTTGTTCTCGTTCGATATGTTCAAGCTCTTTGATTTTAAGGGGCATAAGCACGAAAAGAGACGCAAGCGTCTTGAAAAGATACTGGAGGATTATTGATCGTGTAAATGAAAAGGGACAAAGTCGTTTTGAGCTTTGTCCCTTTCATTTATTATAACGTAAACTATATTATTTACTTATTGATGAATTTTTTGCCGTTCTGGATAAGGATGCCTTTTGTTTCTTTGCTTACACGCTGACCGGCAAGGTTGTATACAGGAGCGTTGGCGTCAACGTTGTCTTTTGTTATGTCGTAGATGCCAGTAGATCCGCCTGTTGAGAAGATGAAGCCGTAGAAGCTCATCTTAGAACCTTTCATGTAAAGATAGTAAGTGCTGTTTGCCTTAACGTCGAAGTTTACATATCCGTAGAATTTCTCTGCGAGAGTGTTGTCCTCTGCAAGTTCAACAGTTTCGCCGTCTTTGTTAACCAGAGTGAAGTCTGTTCCGGGTGTCATATATGCGCCGTCGCATACTGCACGGAACTCTTTACCGTTACCGATAACGGCACCAACTTTCAGTGAGCCGTCTACTGCAGGCTTGAATTCATAGTATGTTCCAGAAACAGGAATTATACCATCTTCTCCGAAAGCAGCATTGCTGTTTCCTTGTGTGTAGGCAACAAATTCAGGAAGGTTAGTGTTGCTTTTGTTCTCCTTGAATCCGGTTCCGAGTGTGACAGTGATGTTCTCAACATCTGTTATCACCATGTTGTCTTCAGGTGTTGAACCATCGTCAGGTACAGCGTAAGTTCCTTGCGCATTAGCACATACAGCCATCATAGCAGCTGCTACAAGAGTAAAAATTTTTTTCATAAGACTTAATTTTTTAGTTAATAATTTGATTTGTAAAAAAGATATAATATTTTATTCTATTCCACGTAGCTTGTTGTTTCGCTGCAAAGATAATAATTTATTTTAATAAGATGCTTTTTAAGGGATAAAAATCGAAAATATTTTATCTTTTGGCATGTTTTGTGTTAATGGTTTTAATCAGCATTTTCATTAAAGATGAAGTTGTCGCCATATTTTTATCAATTTTTATCGTATATTTGTTTTTTATTCATATCTTTGCACGCAACAAACGAACTTTATATAAAGTATTGAAAAATAATTTACTAAAATATATTAACTAACCTAATTTAAATATGAGAAAATCGTTACAAAAAGTGACCCTCATGTGCCTTTTTGCGCTGTTTGCAATCGTAGCTAAGGCACAGAATGATGTTACTGCGTTGTGGGACTGGGAGCATAACAGTCCTTTAGGCATTTGTGCCAATACGGATTTTAATGGTAATATTGGCGACCTGAAATCTAACGTTGATGGTGTTGTGCTGCATGTAGACGCCACAAACGGCAAATTGAACGCAGAGAAAAACAATTATGCACAGTTTAATCAGGGAACAATCCTGCAGGTTCCTGTAAAGTCTGTAAACGATGTTGTTACAGTGAAGTCTTTCCCTGGTCAGTATAATTATACAGTCGGTGGCATTGCCGCAACAGCTGATATAACGTCATATAATGTTAAAAGCAAGGATGTTGAGGCTGGCTATGTTGAAATAATAGCCACTGCTACATCTTATCTTTATAGTGTTCAGGTTAAATTCATCTCAAACATTCAGGAAAAGGAGTTGTATTCTACCAATTTTTCTGAATGGGGAGATTATGAGACCGCTGCCAAAGAAGAAGAAACAGTTGTAAAGTGGAATACCAAATACAGCCATGAGGAGATTTCATTCTCAATCTTCAATACACAGATTGGCGCAAGCAACTTTAATGTTGGTAAATTTCCTGATTGGACTGGCGGTATGCTGATGGCCGCAAAGAGTGACAATCCTTATATTATTACTTCAAAACTTGCTTCTGTAACAAAGGTTCACTTTATACATGGTGCCACAGGCGGAAATCGTGGCTGGAAACTTTGGGCTAAAGGTGACGGCGATGCCGACTGGGTTATCCTGTCGGAAAGTGTGGCTAATCCGGCTGCCGGCTGTGAAGTTACATGTGATGTCAACAGAACAAACTGTCAGCTGAAGTTTACTAATATCACAACCAATCAGAATGCATATCTTCTGCAGCTTGACATTTATGGTAATGTAGACATGTCGCTTACTCCGTCTCTCGGAACTTTCTCTTACAATAACGAGACATACCATGCAGCTGATATCTTCGAAGAGACATCTGCCGGCGTGCTGACTACAACTATCGAGGTGCCCAATGCAACTCCACTGCCTTCTTTGGAGAATCCTGTAACAGATATAACTTGCGACAATGGTGAGGTTGACGGTGACGTTACATACGAAACTGTCGGCGAAACATCTGTCGTTACAATAAAGGTGAAGGCCAACGAGGACGTTATGACATATAAGATTACTTTCGTTCACAAGCCTTACTTCACCCTTACCTATTATAATATAGACGGAAGCGTGCTGGAAAATTCACAGAAAGTGGAGAAAGATGCAAGCATCGCTACATTGAGAGATGATGAAGGGGTTACTGTTGCTGAAGGAAAGAAATTCCGCGGCTGGTTTGCAGAGGCAGATGGTGGACGTAAGTTTACTGTAGATGATGTCGTTACTTCTGACCTTAATCTTTATGCAGGTGTTACAGAAATAGAGACAGAAAGCACATCTGCACGCTATACATTCAATCTCACTGACGAATATTTCTATGATGAAGACCATGAGGCGTTTAACGCTGAGAAGGCCCAGTTCCACGATACAGCACACGGATGGACACTCGAGTCAAACGGCAAGATAGACTTGTTGGTCGGCGGTCATGCTTATATTATTGCAACACTGTGCCGTTACAGCAAGCAGGATGCTACACTCACTCTCTATGATGCAGAAGGCAATGAGGTTGCTACTGCTCCCGGATATGATTCAACAGACGGCAAGAGCGTTATGCTCGAATATAAAGGTCAGGCAGGAACTGTCACTCTTAAGTCAAGCAATGAAATTTATCTGCACAAACTCGTGATAGCAAATGTTGAAGATTCTCCTATTGAGATGAACGAGCAGGGCTATTATGTAGTTAAACCAAACGACGGCGGTAACTTCCTTACAACTCTTGAAATCGCAAACGCTGCTTCTTCTTCTGACAAGCGTACCTATGTGTTCGTGCCGGACGGAACTTATGATCTCGGCAACGCCGTGCTTACACCTATATCAGGAAACAACATCTCTGTAATCGGTCAGAGCATGGATAACACAATAATCGTAAACGAGGCTGAGCAGGAAGGTATCGGAGTTTCTGCAACATTCCTCATTACAGGTGAAAATACTTATCTGCAGGATCTTACCCTGAAGAATGCTTACGACTACTACAAACCCGGATTTGCCGGCCGTGCCGTTGTTATCCAGGACAAGGGTAAGCACACTGTCTGCAAGAATGTACGTATGCTTTCTTATCAGGACACATATTATTCAAACAGCAACTCAAACTTCTATTTCGAGAATTCTGACATTCACGGAACGGTAGACTTTATCTGCGGTGAGGGTGATGTGTTCTTTAACAACTGTACACTTACTGTAGAACCCCGCAATGCCGACGGCTCAGGTGAATGTACGCTTACTGCTCCTTCTACAAATTCATCAGAGGGAAACAAGTTTGGTTATGTATTCAGCGGTTGTACAATTGACAGCAAGGCAGAGAAGTTTAACTACGGCCGTGCATGGAACAACACCCCGCGCTGTGCTTACATAAATACAACTCTGCTGCAGCCTGAGCGTCTTAATGAAAACAGATGGACTCTCGGTGGAATGAACGTGCCTGCAGATAAATTTGTAGAGTATAACACTATGGATCAGAGCGGAAAGGTTATTTCGCCAGCTTCACTTGTTTGTACATTTACAAAGGACAGCAAGAGCAATACTTATGAAACAATACTTACAGCTGAACAGGCTGAAGGATACTCACTCGAGACAATTTCTAAATCATGGAACTGGTATCCGGCAACATACACGGCTCAGAAGAGCATGGACGTGCTGAAGGCTGACGGAAACAAACTTACATGGAATGCTGTTGACGGAGCTTTGGCTTATGCAGTGTTCAGAAATGGTGAGTTCGTCGGAATGACAACATCAGCTTCTTATGACATCACAGAAGGAAATGCTTCTGAGTATTCTGTACGTGCTGCTAATGAGTGTGGAGGTTTCGGCCCGGGTTCAACAACAACTACAGGTATATCTGATTCTGTTGTAGCCGGTGGTGATGTTGTCCGCACATCATATTACAATGTGCAGGGTGCCCGTGTTGGCAGCTCTTATAAAGGTATTGTTATTAAAGTAGAAACGTTGAAAGACGGTAAGCAGATAGCAACCAAAATTATTAGATAGTTATTAAGGGCTTTTAGACGTAATGGTGGATGCGCTTAAATGTGTATCCACCATTTTTATTTTAGAATGTTTGTATGCGTTAGTCTCTGTCTGTCATTGTATTTTTATGCTGCATTTATTTTGTTCCTTTTGTCCGTCGCTTTTTATCTGTTGATTATTTGAGCATACGAAAAGTTAATACTTTCACATCCTTTTTACCTACATCCTAATTAACAATCTTTTGTTGTAGTTGTATTCATGAAGATTTATATATGTTAATAAAATTATGGGTTTTATATATTTAAATTTTTTATGTATAAAATAATGATTTTGTTTTGTGGAATGTATTTTTTTCGTATCTTTGCAGACAAAACTATCAAACTTATAAAAACTAATATCAAAAAACAAGGTAATAACAATGTAAATGTTTGTTTGATGAGCCTTTATTATGCGATATAGAGTACGTAAGGGTCCGGCGCTTGGCTGTTTTGGACACGCCATAATTGCGCCCTTTATGGTGGCTTTGTCGTAAGATGAATTTATATTTTTTATTTTTAATTAAATTAATAACATTTATGTCTGGTAATTTGAAAACTTTTCGAATTGTGCTTTTAGTGCTTTTCACTTTTGTGGTGAGCGGTCTTTCTGCACAAACAGTTAAAGGTAATGTGAAGGACACCAACGGTGAGCCGATCATCGGTGTGACTGTCCAGGAGAAAGGTACCAAGAATGTCGCCGTGACAGATCTTGATGGAAATTTCTCTATTAAAACAACCGGCGACGGACAGTTGCAGTTTTCATACATCGGTATGAAGGCTAAGACTGTAAATGCTGCCGGAAAATCAAACATCAACGTTGTACTTGAAGATGAGGCAACAAATCTTGATGACGTTGTCGTTATCGGTTATGGTACAGTTAAGAAAAGAGACTTGACTGGTTCTGTTGCGTCAGTTAGTGCTGAAGACATCGCAAACATTCCTGTTTCAAGCGTAAGTGAGGCTATGACAGGTAAAATGGCCGGTGTTAACATCACAACAACAGAAGGTTCTCCTGACGCCGACATCAAGATTCGTGTGCGTGGTGGAGGTTCTTTGTCTCAGGACAACTCACCTCTTTATATAGTAGACGGCTTCCCTGTTGAGAGCATCAGCGACATCGCACCCAGTGAAATTCAGAGCATCGACGTATTGAAGGATGCTTCGTCTACTGCTATTTATGGTGCGCGTGGTGCAAACGGTGTAATCATCGTTACAACAAAGAGCGGTAAAGAGGGTAAGACTCAGGTTAACTTCAATGCATCTCTGGGATGGAAGAAGGTTACTAAGCTTATCAAGACAATGGATCCTTACAACTATGCATATTATCAGTATGAACTTGGTAATGATGCTTACGGAAACTATGATGACCTTGATATCTGGAAGTCAATCGAAGGACGTGACTATCAGGATGAACTTTTCGGACGTACTGGTTTGCAGAAACAATACAATGTTAATGTTAGCGGTGGTTCAAAAGAAATCAAGTATAACGTAGGTTTCTCTCACAACGATGAAAAGAGCATCATGCTCGGTTCTGGTTATGCGAAGAACAACGTTAACGCAAAAATCAATGCTACACTTAACGAATGGTTGACTCTTGACTTCAACGGCCGTATGGCTTTCACAAAGCTTAAAGGTCTTAATGGTGGTGCTGACACCAACGAACGCAATGCTGCAAACTCTGCTGTAGCAAACTCTGTTAAGTGGAATCCTGTTGAGGCTTTGGTTTCTGTTGATGATGACAGCGAAAACAGTTCTAATACACG